>WBZU01000018.1_pt1 | contig 236581 bp, 203 predicted proteins | sample 5204311 | NCBI WGS metagenome assembly WBZU01 (sample SAMN12344359, study PRJNA552823) | activated sludge metagenome | biome: Activated sludge suspended growth; feature: Nitrification reactor; material: Wastewater; isolation source: activated sludge from nitrification reactor of wastewater...
TCACCTTTGAACCGAGGGCATTCCCTTGTTCGGACGTAGGTCGTCCGTCTCGTCGGCCGGCGGATATCCGAGGCCGAGGTCTTCCAGGTGCTCGAACTGCTCGCGCATGACTACGCGGCTCCCGGGTCGACTCGATGGGCGGCGAGGTATGCACGGACGTCGTCCCACCGGTAAAGCACGCGCTTGCCGTGCTTTACGTACGGGATGCCGCGACCGAGGTATCGGTCCTGCGACAGTGCGCCCGTCGTGGTGCGCACGAACTCCGCGACCTCGGCCGGCGTGCCCATCTCCGGCAACGGCGGCGACTGTGCCTCGCGCTTCGCGTCTTCGACTTTCGGCATTTGTGATAGCTCCTCTCGTTCTCAGACCTTTGTTTTGCCAGGTCTGACTAGATGAGTACACGTCACCGGGAATCCTGTCAAGCCTTGCGAAATCGAGTAGTGTGCTGACTCATGGAACCTAGACCGCTCGCCGTGATCGTCGGAGAGAACGTGCGGAAGCTCCGAACAGCAGGCGGCCACAGCGGTGAAGCACTCGCACGAGAACTCCGGGACCTGTTCCAGGTGCGATGGACCACGGGCCGCATATCGGAGCTGGAGAACGGGCGTGTATCCCCAACTGCGCCAACCCTTTTCATGGTGTCCCAGGCGCTCACGCAGCTCCTCTCGCGGCCGGTCGCTGTAGCGGAACTGTTCGCCGATGACGGTTTCGCCGAGGTGGGTCAGGTAGGCATCAGGACCACGCGGGTCGCCGATGCTTTCGACGGCCAGGTAGTCGAGCTGGTCGTCGACGACTTGGCGAACTCTGACGGCCTTATGGGCGCAGCCCGCGACCATCACGCGAAGATGTCGGCCGACCTCGCATCCATACCGACCGCCGGCAAGCAGCCGCTGGAGCTGCTCATGCAGATCGAGAAGGACTCCGGCGAGGCCGAGGACCGCGCCGCAAACGCGCTCGGGCTGCGCCCGCTGCATCTAGCAGCCCTGTCAGCCGCGCTATGGGGCCGTACCTACAGCCAGGAGCGCAATCAACGCGCGGGGGCGGAGGCGTCGCCACAGAAGCGTGGGCGGATCGGTCGCGAGCTGCGAGCCGAATTGAAGGAGGCTGCGAGCAATGGCGACGATTGAGGCGTACACAACGAAGGCCGGCCGCCGATACTCGGTGCGGTACCGGAGACCGGACGGCAAGCAAACGATGAAACGCGGGTTTGCCCGCAAGGTTGACGCGCAACGGTGGTCCGCAGAAAACACGGTCGCGATGACGCGCGGCGCGTACGTCGCACCTGCGGCGGGTCGACTCTCATTCGAGGCGGCGGCGGAAGACTGGATCTCGACGCGGCATGATCTTGCGGCGTCGACACTCGCCCGATATCGCGGCCTCGTCGACCAGCTGAACAAGCAGTTCGGGGCGCTCCCGCTGAACAAGGTGACCCGGCCGCTGCTGCGCGAATGGGTCGCCGGCCTCGTCGACGCGGAGGCTCCCGCCGAGACGGTGCACAAGACCGTGGGCGTGGTGCGGCAAGTGTTGCAGCACGCGGTCGATGATCAGCGGCTCGCAGCGAATCCGGCCGACAAGCTCGCCTTACCGCCGATCCGCCCGGCCGAAATGCGGTTCCTCACGCTCGATCAGCTGCGACAACTTGCAACGGCAGCCGGACCGGATGGAGCCGCAATCTGGACGCTTGGGATCTGCGGCCTACGCATGGGCGAACTCGCCGGTCTGCAGCACCAAGACGTGGACCGGCCAGCCGGTGTGCTGCATATCGTGCGGTCAGTGACCGTGGTCGACTCCAAGCTAGTCGAGGGGCCACCGAAGAATCGGAAACGCCGGACAGTGCCTCTCCCCGCCTACATTGCCGACCAGCTCGACGAGGGTGAGCCGGGTACGCCTGTGTTCCCGGCGCCGGCCGGCGGAATGATCCGGCACACGAACTGGCGTCGGCGCGTGTTCGATCCGGCCGTCGAGTCCGCCGGGCTGTTCCCTGAACCGGTCGTCGACGAGAGCGGGCCGGTACTCGACAAAGACGGCAAACCAAAGATGGTCTTCACTCTGCATCCGCACGAGCTGCGGCACACCGCGGCGAGTCTGGCGATTGCGGCGGGCGCGAATATCAAAGCAGTCCAGGCCATGCTTGGGCACGCGCGCGCTTCGATCACGCTGGACCGGTACGGACACCTCTACCCGCATGACGTCGAGCAGATCACGAGCACACTGAACACCATGCTCGCACTACGTCCAGTCACGGACGACTGTGCTCAAAATGTGCTCACAGATACCGAACAGCCACCTTGCGCAATTCCGCAAAGTAGCCGTTGACCTGGTGTTTACTGTTGTGGAGCCTAGGAGATTCGAACTCCTGACATCCGCCTTGCAAAGGCGGCGCTCTACCAACTGAGCTAAGGCCCCGATCGTCGTCCGCGAACGCCTCGCGCCGGGATCGACAGGTGTGGGTTTGGTGGGCCTAGGAGGACTTGAACCTCCGACCTCTTCGTTATCAGCGAAGCGCTCTAACCGCCTGAGCTATAGGCCCGTGAACCGAAGTGAAAGGCTACCCGATCCGACCCGTGACCACCAAAACGGTTAGTCGAGGTCGGCCAAAGTCACTTCGACGCCACCGATGAAGTCGGCGCACAGGTTGTAGATGAACGCGCCGACACTGGCCAATGCCGTCAGCAGGATCGCGTCGATCACACCCAGCAGGAAGGCCCAACCGAACACCGTGCCCGCCCCGATGGCGTCCGACGATCCGCCGCCGTCGGTGGTCAGCGTGCTGACCGAGGAATTGACCTGCGACCACACCCCCATGCCGTCGAGCAGGAGGTAGAGCATCGCCACGGCGATCATCCAGATGAAGAAGCCGATGACGGCGAGGACCGCGGAGATTTTCAGCGTCGACCACGGATCGATGCGCCGGATCTGCACGCTGGCGCGCAGCGCTCGCGATGCGCCACCCGGGCCGACCTGGGTCGGAGCCGAGCGCGGGCCAAGTCCCCCCGAGGTACGGGCCGCCGATGCGGCGACGGCGGGCGTCGCGTGGATTTCGTCGAGGTCGGGCAGATCCTTGGCCTTGATCTGCGAGCGTCCGATGCTGCGGGTCGGCGATTCGACGAAGCGGTCCTTGTCGGTGCCGTTCGCCGCCGCGTCGTCGACCTTGGGTGCGGCGGTCCCGGTGATCAGCGGCTTTTTCTTCGGTGTCGACGGGTTCTTGGGCTTCGATGCAGCCTCGGGTGCCGGCGGGATGCCGCCGCCGGTGTCCGGCGCCAGCTCCTCGCCGCGCTGCCACGGCGGTTTCACACCCGGAGCGTCGGAAGCGGCCCCCGGCTTGTCCGCCGCGGACCCGTTCTTCTCGGCCTTGTCGGCATTCTTGGCCAACTCAGCAGCCTTCGCCGCAGCCGCCTGCGCAGCCGTTTCGGTCTTGGTGGTGGAGTCTGTGGTCGACTTTCCGCCACTCTTGTCCGCGTCGGACCCGTCGGTGCTCACGTAGTGAATCCTAGCTCTCGTCCGTCGAGCCCTCATCCGGCTCATCGGCGTTTCGGGCAATCGCCAACAGCGTAGTGCCTTCGTCGAGGTTCATCAGACGAACACCCTTCGTCTGGCGGCCGGCCTTGCGGACCTGCTTGGCCAGGGTGCGGATCACGCCGCCCGACGAAGTGATCGCGTAGAGCTCACTTTCCAAGGTGACGCGCAGCGCGCCGATCAGTTCGCCTCGACGCCGGTCGTGCTGGATCGTCAGCACGCCCTTGCCACCGCGGCCCTGCACCGGGTAGTCCGACATCAGGGTCCGCTTCGCGTAGCCGCCCGACGTCGCGCAAAGGAGGTAGTCCTCCTCGTCGACGACCACCATCGAGAGCAATCGGTCACCGGTGTTGAAGCGCATGCCCTGGACGCCGGAGGTCTGGCGGCCCATCGGCCGCAACGCCTCATCGGTCGCGGAGAACCGGATCGACTGGCCCTGTGCGGAGACCAGCAACAGGTCGTCTTCGGCACTGCACAGGCGGGCGGCAACGAGTTCGTCGTCGCCGCGCAGGTTGATCGCGGCGATACCGCCGGAACGGTTGGAGTCGAAGTCCTCCAGCTTGGACTTCTTAACCAGACCGTCACGCGTGGCAAGTACCAGATAGGGGGCGTCCTGATAGGACTTGATCTGAATGACCTGGGCGATGCGCTCTTCCGGCTGGAAGGCCAACAGGTTCGCCACGTGCTGGCCGCGGGCGGTGCGGGCCGCTTCGGGCAACTCGTAGGCCTTGGCCCGATAAACGCGGCCCTTCGTCGTGAAGAACAAGATCCAGTCGTGGGTCGAGCTGACGAAGAAGTGCGCGACGATGTCGTCCTGCTTGAGGCCGGCACCCTGCACTCCCTTGCCGCCGCGGCGCTGGCTGCGGTACAGGTCGGTCTTGGTGCGCTTCGCGTAGCCGGTCTCGGTGATCGTGACCACGACGTCCTCGCGGGCGATGAGGTCCTCGTCGGCCACATCGCCCTCGGCCGCGATGATCTTGGTGCGGCGCTCGTCGCCGTATTTGTCAACGATCTCGGCGAGTTCGTCGCGGACGATCGCCCGCTGCCGCTCCGGCTTGGCGAGGATGTCGCGCAGGTCGGCGATGACCCGCTCGATCTCGGCCAGTTCGTCGATAATCTTCTGTCGCTCGAGCGCGGAGAGTCGGCGCAGCTGCATCGCGAGAATGGCGTCGGCCTGAATCTCGTCAATGTCGAGCAGCGCGATCAACCCGTTGCGGGCCTCCTCGGTGTTGGCCGAGCGGCGGATCAGGGCGATGACCTCGTCTAGTGCGTCGAGCGCCTTGACCAAGCCGCGCAGGATGTGGGCGCGCTCCTCGGCCTTGCGCAACCGGTATCGGGTCCGCCGCACGATGACGTCGATCTGGTGGGCGACGTAGAACCGGATCATCTGATCCAGGCGCAGCGTACGCGGCACCCCGTCGACGATCGACAGCATGTTGGCGCCGAAGCTCGTCTGCAGTTGACTGTGCTTGTACAGGTTGTTGAGGACGACCTTCGCGACACCGTCGCGGCGCAGCGTCACGACGATCCGCATGCCGACGCGGTCCGACGACTGGTCCTCGATGCGGCTGATGCCCTTGAGCTTGCCCTCGTTGACCTGCTCGGCGATCGACTGGATCAGGTTGTCCGGGTTGACCTGGTACGGCAGCTCGGTGATGACAAGAGTTGTGACGCCCTTGTTCTCCTCGATGTCGACGACGCCGCGCATCCGGATCGACCCGCGCCCGGTGGTGTACGCATCCCGGATGCCCTGACCGCCGACGATGAGGCCGGCCGTCGGGAAGTCGGGGCCCTTGACCGCGTCCATGCACGCGGCGAGCAGAGCCTCGTCGTCGGCTTCGGGATTCTCCAAGGCCCAGAACACGGCGGCGGAGACCTCGCGGAGGTTGTGTGGCGGGATGTTGGTCGCCATGCCGACGGCGATACCGCCGGAACCGTTGATCAGCAGGTTCGGGATGCGTGCCGGGAGGACCGTCGGCTCTTCGGTCTTGCCGTCGTAGTTGGGGACGAAGTCGACGGTCTCCTCGTCGATGTCGCGCAGCATTTCCATGGCCAGCGGCGTGAGCCGGGCCTCGGTGTAGCGCATGGCGGCCGGACCGTCGTTGCCGCGCGAGCCGAAGTTGCCCTGGCCGTCGATCAGCGGGTAGCGCATCGACCACGGTTGGGCCAGGCGCACCAGTGCGTCGTAGATCGCGGTGTCACCGTGCGGGTGGTAGTTGCCCATCGTCTCGGCAACCGGTTTCGCCGACTTCACGTATGGGCGGTCCGGGCGATAGCCGGCGTCGTTCGTCGCGTACAACAGGCGCCGGTGCACGGGCTTGAGGCCGTCGCGGACCTCCGGCAGCGCACGGCCGACGATCACGCTCATCGCATAGTCGATGTAGCTGTTCTGCATCTCCTGCTGGATGTCGACCGGCAGGATGCGGTCGTGGCCGCCGTCGTCGGTGGGGGGCAGCGTGGTGTCGGTCATCGGTTCCTCTTCGATACAGGCGACGACCCGCGGTCGTCACCAAAAGCGTTGTGGCTCAAGGCGATTCGTGCAATTCCCGGATCAGACATCGAGGAAGCGCACGTCCTTGGCATTGCGGGCGATGAATCCGCGGCGTGCCGCGACGTCCTCGCCCATCAGGATGGAGAACAGCTCGTCGGCCGCGGCCGCATCGTCGAGGGTGACCTGCTTGAGGACGCGGATCGACGGATCCATCGTCGTCTCCCACAGCTCGCTGGCGTTCATCTCGCCGAGGCCCTTGTAGCGCTGGATACCGTCGTCGGTGTTGATCTTCTTGCCCTCGGCGCGGCCGGCCTCGAGCAGCCGGTCGCGGTCGCGGTCGGTGTAGGCGTACTCGGGCTCCGCACCCTTTTGCCACTTCAACTTGTACAGCGGCGGCTGCGCCAGGTACACGTGTCCGTGTTCGATGAGCGGGCGCATGAAGCGGAACAGCAGCGTCAGCAGCAGCGTCGCGATGTGCTGGCCGTCGACGTCGGCGTCGGCCATCAGCACGATCTTGTGATACCGCAGTTTGGCGAGGTCGAACTCGTCGTGGATACCGGTGCCGAAAGCCGTGATGATCGACTGGACTTCGGCGTTCTTCAGCACGCGGTCGATGCGCGCCTTTTCGACGTTGATGATCTTGCCGCGGATCGGCAGGATCGCCTGGTACATCGAGTCCCGGCCCGACTTGGCGCTACCGCCGGCGGAGTCGCCCTCGACGATGTAGACCTCGCATTTCGTCGGATCGTTGCTGCGGCAGTCGGCGAGCTTGCCGGGTAGGCCGCCGATGTCGGTAGCGGTCTTGCGTCGGACCAGCTCGCGCGCCTTGCGCGCGGCGATGCGCGCCTGCGCGGAATCGACGGCCTTGCGGATGATGGTCTTGGCCTCGGCCGGGTTCGCCTCGAACCAGTGCCCGAGGTGCTCGTTGCAGGCTTTCTGGACGAAGCTCTTGACCTCGGTGTTGCCGAGCTTGGTCTTCGTCTGACCCTCGAACTGCGGGTCGGCCACCTTCACCGAGATCACCGCGGCCAGCCCCTCGCGGATGTCGTCGCCGGTGAGCTTGCCGTCCTTCTCCTTGATGAGCTTCTTGTCGGTCGCGTACTTGTTGACCGTCGAGGTCAATGCTGCGCGGAAGCCCTCTTCATGGGTACCGCCCTCATGGGTGTTGATGGTGTTCGCGAACGTATGGACCGATTCGGCGTAGCCGCTGTTCCACTGCATCGCGATCTCGACCTCGTGCCCAACGCCCTTGGCAGAGAAGCCGATCACCGACGAGTGGATCGGCGTCTTGGTGCGGTTGAGGTGCTTGATGTAATCGACCAGGCCGTCGGGATAGTGGTAAGTGCGCGTGCGGACAACGGCGGCCTGGGCCTTCTTCTCCTCCGGCGACTTGACGGTCTCGGCCTTGTCGGTGCCGTCCCCGTCGAGGTCGGCTTCGGCGATGGCCTCCTCGTCGGAGATCCGGTTGTCGGTGAGGGTGATGGTCAGGCCCTTGTTGAGGAAGGCCATCTCCTGCAACCGGCGCGCAATCGTCTCCGCGCTGAATGCCGTCGTCTCGAAGATCTGACCGTCGGGCCAGAAGCGCACGGTGGTTCCGGTCTTGCTCGACGCGGCACCTTTGTTCAGCTTCTCCGGCTCGGCATAGAGATAGGTCTGCGTCCATACCGACCCGTCGCGCTCGATCTCCAGCTCCACCTTGGTCGACAGCGCGTTGACGACGGAGATGCCGACGCCATGCAGACCGCCCGACACCGCGTAGGAATCCGAGTCGAATTTTCCACCGGCATGCAGCTGGGTCATGATGACCTCGACGGCGGGGACGCCGGTCGCGTGCATCGACACCGGCATACCGCGTCCGTCGTCGACCACCTCCACACCACCGTCGGCGAGGAGCGTGACGTCGACACGCGTGGCGTGCCCGGCCATCGCTTCGTCGACCGAGTTGTCGACCACCTCCCAGATCAGGTGGTGCAGGCCGCGCTCACCGGTCGAGCCGATGTACATGCCCGGGCGCTTGCGGACTGCTTCCAGACCTTCGAGGATGCTGATCGAATCGGCGCCGTACTCGCCGTTCTTCTTGCTGGGCTTCTTCTTCTCCGCCACGCGCCTCGTCTGCTCCCCTCACCGGTACCGGTGAATCTCTTCCTCGCGCAGGTCCCGATAGACCCCCGCCAGCCCCTTCTCGGGCACTGTGTCCATCGTACTGGGTCACCCGTACTAGAGCCGGGATGCCTGGCCGCTAGAACGCCCTCAGATCGAGTTTTTCGCCGTTCTTGTGGGCCGATTGTGGAAAACAGTCATTCTGCGGCGGTATGGCCGTTGCGAGGACTATCGTCGCGAGCCCCTTCGAGGGGCTCTACCCATAGGTGTCGCGGGGCCCTCGGCCCGGTACATGGCGGGGGCCTTTTCGCCATGACGGCGCTTGCGGTCCGGTGATCCGCAGCTGGGTCACGACGCCGTCGCCGACCGCCGCGGCGATCTTCGCGAGGATGTGACTCTGCACGTAGCGCAACTGCGTCGCCCACGCCGTTGACTCCGCAGAGACGTAGAGGATGCCCTCCTCCAGGCGGCTCGGACGGGCGTGGGCGCAGACATCGGCACCCACGATCGCGTCCCAAGAGGCGAGAACCGTCGCCGCACCCACCCGGGTCTGCCACCCCGGCGCCTGCGACAGCCGGCCGACGAGACTGCCCAGACTCTGCGGATCCCGGTGATCGGGACCGGCACCGGACCACCGACGTCTCGACCGACTACCAGCCGGGTTCGACAGCGGGGCTTTCCCGGTCGCGGCGCGGCGCGTGCGTGAACGGGCACGCGCTTCTTCGAGTGCCTTCTTGGCGAGCTCGTAGCCGCTGCTCGAACCGCCGGCCTCCGCGTCAGTCATCGTCTGTCATTCTACTGTCGTCACTGACAATGGACCGCCGAGCAGGCGCGCTGTCGTCGGCTTTCGATCCGTCCGCAGACTCGAAAATCTGACTGCCGTCAGTAGTGTCTGCGACCATCTCCACCGACAGTCGGCGCCCTCGCACCCCACTGGGCAGATCCTCCGGGACCGCGGCGGTCACCAACAACTGCTCGGCTCCGGCGGTGAACCCAGCCAGGTGCTCACGCCTGCGCGCGTCCAGCTCGGCGAAGACATCGTCGAGCATGATCACCGGCTCGACGCCCTCGGCGCGCGCCAGTTCCACCGTCCCCAGTCTCAGAGCCAGTGCCAACGACCATGACTCGCCGTGACTGGCGTAGCCTTTCGCCGGTTGATCGCCGAGTGAGATCTCGAGGTCGTCGCGATGAGGTCCAACCAGGCACACCCCCCGCTCGATCTCCTTGGAGCGGGCACTCGCGAGGGCGTCCAGGAGTAGCTGCTCGATGTCTGCGACGGGACGCGACGATCCGTCGGGTTCTGCCACCCCGGGTCCGACGGCACTGCGGTAGGAGATCGCGGCGGGTCTCGAATGCGGAGCGATGGCGGCGTAAGCCTGCTCGAAGTGCGGCGCCAGGGCCGTGACCGTCGCGATCCGATGGGCGGTCACCTGAGCACCGAGCGCGGCGAGTTGACCGTCCCACACATCAAGGGTGCTGATTACCGACTCCGCGTCGGATCCGCCTCGGCGCAACGCGGCGCCCGCGGTTTTCAACAGCGCGGCGCGCTGGCGCAGCACCCGGTCGTAGTCGGCTTTCGTCGCTACCGCCGCCGGACCACGACCGGTCACCAGTTCGTCGACGAAACGCCGGCGATCGGCCGGTTCGCCGCGGACCAGCAGGAGATCCTCCGGCGCGAACATCACGGCTCGCAGAACACCAATGACTTCCCTGTGGCGGCGGATCGGCCGGGTTCCCAGCGCCACCTTGTTCGCACCGGCCGGAAGGATCGTGACATCCACCGACAATTCGCGGCCGTCGTTGTGGACCGTCGTTGCGATCCGCGCGGACTGCGCACCCTGTGACACGAGGGCCGCATCGGAGGTGACGCGATGCGACCGCAAGTTCGCGATGTAGTACAGCGCCTCGAGGACGTTGGTCTTTCCGAACCCGTTGCGTCCCACCAACACCGTAGGCTCGGCGGCGAACTCCACATCGAGGGCATGCCACGATCGGAAGTCCCGCAACGACAGTTGGCGGACGAACACCGATCAGCCGGGCAGGCGCACCGGCATCAGCAGGTAGCTGAACACCGAATCGGGCGCCAGAAACGCGCCACTCTCGTCGGCAACCGGTTCCTCACCGGTCGACGGCCGCAAGACCGCGGGCCGGCTGGGCGTCGTGAATCCGAAGTCGACGGTGGGCACACCGATCGCGGCGAGACCGTCCTGCAGATAACCCGGGTTGAATGCGATCGTGAGCGGCTCGCCGTGGAAGACGACCGGCAGCTCTTCTTCCGCCTTGCCGGCTTCGTCGCCGCCGGCAGTCAGGAGAACCGAGCCCTCGGTGAATTCCATCCGCACCTGGGCGCCGCGGTCGGCGACGAGTGCCACGCGCTTGATCGCGTCGAGCAACGGAGCGCTGTCGATCGTGGCTACCGCGGTATGGCTCGCAGGGAGGAGCTGGCGGAACTTGGGGAACTCCGCGTCGAGCAAGCGGGTGGTCGTTTGCTTGGCGCCGCCGAGGATGCCGAAGATTCCGTCCCCGCCGATCCCCGCACCACTGCCGAACGCCAACGTGACATCGGTGGCGGCCTCGGCGCCGGCGGTCTTCGCCGCATCGGCCAGCGTCTTGGCCGGAACCAGCACCGCACCCGACGCCGACGCATCACTGGGCTGCCATTCGAGTTCGCGCACCGCGAGGCGGAATCGGTCCGTGGCGGCCAGGACCACCGTCTTGCCGTCGATCTCGAGCCGGACGCCGGTCAGCATCGGAAGCGTGTCGTCACGTCCGGCCGCCAACGCCACCTGCGAGATGGCCTCGGCAAAGATGTTCGACGGGATCGTTCCCGTCGTCGCCGGGATGGCGGGCATCTCGGGATAGTCCTCAACCGGCATGGTCGGCAGCGAGAACTTCGCACTCCCGCAGGTGATCGATACGCGCGAGCCGTCGAGCCCGACGTCGACCGGCTTGGACGGGAGGGCTTTGGTGATGTCGGCCAGCAATCGGCCCGAAACGAGGACGCGGCCGGGCTCGGCGACCTCGGCAGCGATGGACTCTTGTGCGGAGACCTCGTAATCGAAACCGGAGACGGTCAAACCGTTCTCGCCGGCAGTGAGAACCACACACCCCAGGACGGGAACCGGCGGACGGGCAGGCAGGCTCCGGGCAACCCAAGCCACCGACTCCGCGAACTCGTCGCGTGAGACACGAAACTTCATGGTGGTCACTGTAAAGCGTCGCAGGCCGTTCTGGCGGGCGGGGTCACAAAAGATCGGCGACGACGACGGTCTGCCGAGTCGACCCGACGATGTTGTGCACACGGCTGCTTTTAGAAGAGATCAATCTAAAGAGAACAGAAGTGTTAGTAGGCGTTCCGGAAACTGTGTGTAACTGCCATATCGGCAGGTAGAGCAGCAGATCCTGCTGTGGACAGGTTGTGCGTAACCCTGGGGGCAGTTCGACGGCCTGTGGATCGGGCGAAAATTGTTCTTCAGTTGTCCACCGACTCTCCACAGCTGGCGGGGGTTTTCGCCAGGCTCATCCACAACGACGCGCCGGACTGCGACACGCCTATCGCCTCGGGCATGGCGCAGGGGAGAACTCTCGCCGGATGGTTGAGGGTTGCCGGCCAGCGGCGCGAGATCGGGTTACGCCGGGCCGGGATTGCGCTTGATGCGCGCGGTGAGCTCCTGGACGGAGTCGTAGACCCCACGGTTGGCCGCCATGGTCTCGCGGACCTTGCGCTCGGCGTACATGACCGTCGAGTGGTCGCGGTTGAACTCCTCACCGATCTTCGGCAACGAGAGGTCGGTGAGTTCGCGGCACAGATACATGGCGATCTGCCGGGGCATCACGATCTCGGACTTGCGGGAGGGTCCCTTGAGGGTGTCGATCGTGACAGAGAAGTAGTCGGCCGTCACCGCGAGGATCTTGGCGGCGCTGACCTCTTGGACACCGGCTTCGGGTAACAGGTTGCGGAGCACCACCTCGGCCAGCGAGCGGTTCAACTCGGCGTTGGTGAGCGAGGCGAACGCGGTCACGCGGATCAGGGCGCCCTCGAGCTCGCGGATGTTGCGCTCGATGTGGGACGCGGTGAGTACCAGCACGTCGTCGGGGACAGCGATCTTGTCCATCTGGGCCTTCTTGCGAAGGATGGCGACACGGGTCTCGAGGTCGGGCGGCTGGACATCGGTGATGAGACCTCCCTCGAAGCGTGTGCGCAGACGGTCTTCCAGGGTTGCCAGCTGATGGGGCGGACGGTCGGAGGAGATGATGATCTGCTTGTCGGCGTTGTGCAGGGTGTTGAAGGTGTGGAAGAACTCTTCCTGCGTTCCTTCGCGGCCGATCAAGAATTGGATGTCGTCGACCAGGAGGATGTCGACCTCGTCACGATAGCGGCGCTGGAACTGCACCCGCCGGTCGTCGCGCAACGAGTTGATGAAGTCGTTGGTGAACTCCTCGGTCGATACGTACTTCACTCGCAGGTTGGGGAAGAGCCGTAGGGCGTAGTGACCGGCGGCGTGCAGGAGGTGGGTCTTGCCCAACCCCGACTCGCCCCAGATGAAGAGCGGGTTGTAGGCGCGGGCCGGCGACTCGGCGACGGCGACGGCAGAGGCGTGTGCGAAGCGGTTGGACGCGCCGATGACGAAGGTGTCGAAGGTGTAGCGCGGGTGCAGGCTGCCCGACGAAGGGGCGGCCGACTCGGAACCCGGGCTGCGGCGAAACACGTCGGACCAATCGTCGCCGCGCCGCTCCACGAATGTTCGGCGCTGTTCCACCCAAGTGTCGTCGGGTGACTCGTTGTCTCCGTCTCCGTCCCGATGGTCGGTTTCTTTCGGGTCGGGCTCAAGCTCGGTCAGCGGCTGGATGCGCACACCGAGGTCGACCGACTGGCCGAGGTGACGCGACAGTGCACCGCAAATGATGTTGCGCAGATTCCGCTCGATCTGCTCCTGGACGACACGGTTGGGCACCGAGAGAAGAGCGAATCCCTCGGTAAGGGTGAGTGGTCGGACGAGGGAGAGCCACGCCTTCTGTTGGCGGGTGAGAGGAGGGTTGACCCTGGTGTCGTCAACGAGTTCGTCGACGATCGTCAACCAGACGTCGGGGAACGACACACCGGCGTCGGTCATCTTGTCCCCCTAGTTGATTCGACGTTGCAGATACCGTCGTCGTGACGGGTTGTGCGGCCTCCCAGCATGCCACGTTCGTGCTGCCGACATCAAAGTTCTCCACACACTTATTAACAAGTGTGCATAGGAAGGGGTGTCAGGTGATCGCGAGCGGTTTGATTGTCCAAGCGGAAGTCAGTACCCTCGACAAGTCACATCCGTCGTACGGACTTTCGGTCGGACACCTGGTGGGTGACACCAACAGTTGGCCAGACTATCCGAGATGCCTCGGCACCAGACGACGATACCGAGACTTGTTTACAGCCCGCGCGAGTGGGCACTGACTTGAAGGAGTCACTCCGATGGCCAAGGGCAAGCGGACTTTCCAGCCGAACAACCGTCGTCGTGCGCGCAAGCACGGCTTCCGTCTCCGTATGCGGACCCGTGCCGGCCGGTCGATCATCAGCGGCCGTCGCACCAAGGGCCGCGCAAGGCTGAGCGCCTGAGTTCTGTCTCCTGCTTCGTGGTGACCGAGCCGTCCGCTCACTAACGCTTCTCGGCGCCGGTCCCGCGATGCATGTTCGACGATGAACTCCGCGCACCGGATCCATCGGCGATCCGACTTCCGGCGCACCCTTTCACAGGGCATGCGCACCCGAACCCGAGACCTCGATATCCACCGACTCGAGGTCGCTCCGGCATGGCCGGACCCCACCCGCAGCGATGTCGCCCTGTGTGGTGGCCCCCGGCTGGGGATGATCGTGAGCAAGAAAGTCGGCAACGCCGTTGTCCGCCATCGCGTCGCCCGCTGTATCCGAACCGCGTTCGGGATGAGTGTCCTTCCCGTCGTCGAAACGGAATCTTTCTTCGTCGTGCGCGCCCGGCCGTCAGCGGCCGACCGGTCTTCGGTCGAGTTGGCCGACCAGCTCGCCCGGGCGGTACGGCCATGACCCGCGCTGCCATCGCGGTGATCCGCTTCTATCAGGTGTGGATCTCGCCGACGCGATTGCCGACGTGTCGGTTCGAGCCGACCTGCAGTGCTTACGCGGTCGAGGCCTTGACCAAGCACGGCTTCTTCTACGGCGGCTGGCTGGCCGTCGCACGGCTGGCCAAGTGCGGGCCGTGGCACAAACCCGGATACGACCCGGTTCCGCCGCGGCGGAACCTTTCGAAGAGTGAGGGACTGGAAACAGCGTGCTGAACATCATCTACTACCCCGTGTCGGGGATCATGTGGCTCTGGCACTGGTTGTTCGACAAGATCACCCCGGATACCCCCAACGGCAACGGCATCGCGTGGGCCCTGTCGGTGGTGTTCCTCGTGTTCACGTTGCGGGCGGTCCTCTACAAGCCCTTCGTCAAACAGATCCAGACGACGAAGAAGATGCAAGAGATCCAGCCGCAGATGCAGGCCATCCGTAAGAAGTACGGCAAGGATCAGGTCAAGATGGCCGAGGAGATGCAGAAGCTGCAGCGCGAGCACGGCTTCAACCCCCTCCTCGGATGCCTGCCGATGTTCATGCAGATCCCCGTCTTCATCGGCCTGTTCCACGTGTTGCGCTCGTTCAACCGCACCGGTGCCCAGTTCGGTATGCGCGGTCACACGATGTCGGTCGAGGAGAACGCCAACACCGCCAACTACTTCTTCAGTTCTGACCACGTCCAGAACTTTCTGGAGGCTCGCCTCTTCGGGGTGCCCCTCGCTTCCTGGGTGACCATGCCGTCGTCGCCGTCCCCGCAGTGGGAGGCGTTTATGAGTCATGGCGCGCCGACTTTCACGCGGATCGGGATCGTCGTCGTCGTGGTCCCGATCATGCTCATCGCGTCACTGATGACCTACCTGAATGCGCGCGCCGCGGTGCAGCGTCAGTCGGCTGCCGCGCTGGAGAGCCAGCAGACGCGGATCATGAACATGCTCTCCCAGTACGTGTTCCCGCTCGGCATCCTCGTGTCCGGCCCGTTCTTCCCCGTCGCGATCCTCCTCTACTGGGTCAGTAACAACATCTGGACCTACGGTCAGCAGCACCTCGTCTTCGGTCGCATGGCCCGAGAAGAGGAAGCAGCCAAGGTTGCCAAGGAGGAGAAGAACAAGGCGAACGCGCCCAAGCCCGGTGCACGCCCAGATCGGACCAAGCGAGACGATCTGAAATCTGATGGCACGGTTGCCGATGGTTCCGTCGCTGAGGCGAAGCCCGACGACGCTGGTGTGGATTCCGAGGCCGAGTCGTCGAAGGGTGAATCACTCGCCAAGGACTCGACGTCGACCAAGGGAGCGGCATCGCCCCCGGCGCGCAGCGGACCGGCCAAGGGTAAGGCCGCCGGGTCCAAGAAGAACCGGCAGGCGGCCCGGAAGAACAAGCGGCGCTGACCGCCACAGTCCCCACAATTTCGTAGCGAGATAGAGGAGTACCCATGAACGCCGAAGCGCAAGTCCCCCAAGACGAGGTCGTCGCCGAGGCTGAGGCGGTCGAGACCGCAGCAGTCGTCGTCGATGACGAGGACGGGGCGCAGGCCGTTGCCGAAGTCGTCGACGCCGAAACCACCGAAGTCGTCGAAGAGCCTGTCGATGACGCTGCCGACGAAGACGGCGATGACGCCGACGACGACGGTGACGAGGAAGACGAACTGATCGAGGAAGGCGAGATCGCCGGCGATTACCTCGAGCAGTTGCTGGACGTCCTGGACTTCGACGGCGACATCGACCTCGACGTCGACGGCGATCGTGCCATCGTGAGCATCGACGGCGGCAAGGACCTGTCGAAGCTGGTTGGCCGTCGCGGCGAGGTTCTTGACGCTCTGCAGGAACTGACTCGACTCGCCGTGCAGCAGGCTACGGGCGAGCGCAGCCGCCTGATGCTCGACATCGCCCGGTGGCGAGCCGGTCGCCGCGAGCGCCTGGTGGGTCTCGGCACCGAGGTGGCGCAGCGCGTGCTTGCGTCGGGCGAGCGCGAGGCGCTCGAGCCGATGACCCCGTTCGAGCGCAAGATTGTCCACGATGCAGTGGCGGCCGTCGACGGTGTGGTGAGCAAGAGCGAAGGCGCCGAGCCCAAGCGTCGCGTAGTCGTTATCAAGGTGCCGTAGGCTAGACACAACGCTCGACCGATGTGGAGAGGTCCCGGCTGATGCCGGGACCTTTCTCCGTTCGAGGGGCGGAATTACATCGGTGTAGTTTGCGATGTTTCACGTGAAACATCAGCGGAGGGACCCAGATGTTTCACGTGAAACATGGCCCGATGCGAACGATGTTTCACGTGAAACACAACAGGGACTGGCGGCGCGGAGTGCGCCTGAATGGATGAGGGGATGGTTGGGTGTCGGTACCAGAAGCCGCCGGACGCGTCTTCGGTGAGCGTCTCCCCCTCGCCGTCGCCTACCACGACTGGTTGGCGGACGCCGGTGTCATTCGGGGGCTGATCGGACCCCGTGAGTCGTCGCGTCTCTGGGAACGCCATATTCTCAACTGCGCGGTCGTCTCGGATCTGTTCGACTCCGATGAGCGCATCGTCGATATCGGCAGTGGGGCCGGGTTGCCAGGTATCCCGCTGGCCATAGTCAGGCCGGATCTGAAGCTCGTGCTCGTGGAGCCACTATTGCGACGGACCACTTTCCTTTCCGAAGTCGTCGAGTCCCTCGGCCTAGACAATGTGATCGTGGTGCGTGGCCGCGCTGAAGAGAAGGCGATCAATTGCGGAGTACGGAGAGGTGGATGCGGTGACCTCGCGCGCAGTCGCGCCTCTGGACCGCTTGGTCAAATGGTCGGCACCGCTCATCCGTACGGACGGCCGGCTCGTGGCGATGAAGGGATCGAGCGCGCAGGAGGAAATCGCCGAACACGGTGCAGCGTGTGCGGCGGCGGGTGTCGTGGACCTGATCGTCGAGTCCGTGGGCGGCGAGCTTCTCGCTGACCCGACGACGGTGATTGTTGGGCGACGAACGGCAGGGCGTTCGGGGCGGGTTGCAAAGGCAAAGCCTGGGCGACGCGATAGGCGTGCCCGGTAAGCGAGTAAGCGAGGGGCGCCGTTGTCCGTGTCGGACGGTGCGCGCAGAATAGAGGAACGATGAGAGATCGAAGGATGACGAACGTGACGAGAAAGACCCCGAATGTTTCACGTGAAACATCGGAACCTGTACGAGCCGAGACGTTCGTCGACACCCCGATCGCGGCAGCCGCGGCTCGGGCTAGCGAGATCCTCACGCCTGGCGGGACTCGCCCACTCCCCCGCCCGGTGCACCCGCGGATCATCACCGTCGCGAACCAGAAGGGCGGCGTCGGTAAGACGACCACCGCTGTGAACCTAGCGGCCGCCCTGGCTATCCACGGTCTACGCGTCCTTGTGATCGACCTTGATCCCCAGGGCAACGCGAGCACGGCGTTGGGTATCGATCATCGCCAGCCCGATATCTCCTCGGTGTACGAATTGCTCCTCGGTGAGGCGACGCTCGCCGAGGCGATCCAGCAGAGCCCAGCCAACGAGAACCTCTACTGCGTGCCGGCCACGCTGGACCTGGCGGGCGCCGAGATCGAACTGGTGTCATTGGTCGCACGGGAGAACAGGCTGAAGAACGCCATCAATCCGGAGGCGTTGGGCGCCTATGGATTCGACTACGTGTTCATCGACTGCCCGCCGTCGCTGGGACTGCTGACGGTCAATGCGATGGTCGCGGCCCGCGAGGTGCTCATCCCGATCCAGTGTGAGTACTACGCCCTCGAAGGAGTGGGACAGTTGCTCCGCAATATCGAGCTCGTGCAGTCGCACCTGAACCGGGATCTGCACGTGTCGACTGTGCTGCTGACGATGTACGACGGGCGCACGAAGCTGGCAGATCAGGTGTCCGAGGAGGTGCGCCGCCACTTCGGCGACAAGGTCCTGCGGGCCGTGGTGCCGCGCAGCGTGAAGGTCTCCGAGGCCCCCGGATACGGGATGACGATTCTCGACTACGACCCGGGCTCGCGGGGTGCGATGAGCTACGTCGACGCGGCGCGCGAGGTGGCGATCGCGGGTGCCGCCGGTGCCGGAAGCGTTGGCGGTTCCACCAGTGGTGCACAGGGCTAGGGAGGACGGAAGCGTGAGTCGAGAGAACCAGCGTAAGGGTGGGCTCGGGCGAGGCTTGGCGGCCCTCATCCCCACCGGGCCTTCCGAAGACGGAGCCGGCGGCAGTGCCCTTGGCGGCCATCGGATGGGTGCCGCTGCCGCCGATGTCGTCATCGGGACGGGGCCGGTGTCCAGTCCTACGGCTGCCGCGGTCGAGACGATCTCCCCGGACGTCGGAGCGGTCTACCGCGAGCTGAGGCCGACGCAGATCCAGCCCAACCCGCAGCAGCCGCGTACGGTCTTCGACGAGGAGGCGCTGAACGAGCTCGTCCACTCGATCCGCGAGTTCGGGCTGATGCAGCCGATCGTCGTGCGCCGTCTGCCCGAGCCGCAGGGCGAGATCGAGTACCAACTCGTCATGGGTGAGCGCCGCTGGCGGGCGAGCCAGGAGGCCGGACTCGAGGCGATCCCGGCGATCGTGCGCGAGACCCCCGACGGCGACATGCTCCGGGATGCGCTGTTGGAGAATATCCACCGGGCACAGTTGAATCCGTTGGAAGAGGCGGCTGCGTACCAGCAGCTGCTCGAGGAGTTCGACGTTACGCAGGAGGAGCTGGCCAATCGCATCGGTCGCTCCAGGCCGGTCGTTACCAACATGATCCGGCTCCTCAAGCTGCCTGTCGCTGTGCAGCGTCGCGTGGCGGCGGGCGTGCTCTCGGCCGGGCACGCCCGGGCACTGCTCTCCCTCGACGGCGGGACGGAGGCTCAGGAGCAGCTCGCGGCGCGGATCGTCGCCGAGGGGCTGTCGGTCCGTGCGACCGAGGAGGCCGTGACGCTGGCCAACCGGGGTGATGGTCCGAAGGCACCGACGCCGCGGCGCAAGCAGATGGTGATGCCCGGATTGCAGGATGTTGCCGAGACACTGTCGGACCGTCTCGACACCCGGGTAGTGGTGAGCCTCGGCAAGCGGAAGGGCAAGATCGTCGTCGAGTTCGGCTCGGTGGACGATCTCGAGCGGATCGTCGCCGAGATCTCGGAGCGAGCCAATTAACCGGCGTAATTTGCGCACCCAGGGATACCGGGCAATAACGTCACTGTGACGTAGCGATCGAAAGGACCGCGAGGTGAAGCCAAAGACGTTGTGGCACAACAACTTTCGGTCTCCGAGCGGAATCTTCGGGTAGAGGCAGATGGGAATCCGCCTTCGCCCCCTCGATATCGACGAATTCGAGTCGTTGCCCCGGCATGTCCGCGGTTGCGTCTTCTGGGAAGTCGATCCGAGCGCCGGTGTGCGCACAAGTGAGTTCGACAAAGAGGCCTGGACGTCAGGGCTGCTTCTCGAATGGGGCACGTGCGCGCAGTTGGCCCAAGCGGGACCCAACGTTGTGCGGTCCGGCGGGGAAGGTGGATTGCGGCGCACCGTCGGCACCGCCTTCTATGCGCCGCCGCTGCGTGTCCCTCGTGCCGCCCACTTCCCCACCTCCCCGGTGAGCGCCGACGCGGTGCTGCTCATGTCGATGCGTGTCGAGCCCGGCTTCGACGAGGCACGGCCCCTGCTTCTCGATGGCGTTGTCGCCGATCTCGTTCAGCGCGGGGTCCGGGCGCTCGAGGCTTTCGGGGTCCGCGGGACAGAATCCGATTCCGACATCTGTCGGGAGTGCATGATCGATGCGGAGTTCCTCGAGGACTCGGGTTTCGACCTCATCGCACCCCATCATCGGTTCCCCCGGTACCGACTGGTGCTCGACGAGGGCCTCGGTTGGAAGTCTGCCGTGGAGGGGGCGCTAGAACGCCTTGTCGTGGAGGCAGCGCTGCAGATAACGCTGGATCCGGATTTCCAGATGACACCGGCGCCGGCGGGCGCGAGTAGCACTGCTACTCCTCGAGCCTGAACGCGACCTGCCTTAGCGCCCCGGTGGCGCAAGACCAAGACGAGACGCGGAGGCGTCAGGAGATGGCGCGCTCGGCAGCCAACAGGTCGGCGAAAGTGTAGGTGCCGGTGGGCTGGTCGTTCTCGCCCAAGAGGTATACGCGTTTCACCGCGATGAGAATTGCCTCGGCCACGATGTCGCGGTGGGCGGGGTCATCGAGCCAGGAAGCGTCGTCAGGATTGGTGACGTAGCCGACGTCGATCAGGGCGGTGGGCATCTGGGTTTCGCGCAGGATCGGCCAGGTCCGAGGATGCGTCCGACAGTCGAAAAGCCCTGTGCGAGCTACGATTTCGCGCTGGATAAAGCTCGCGAGGTTGCGGCCGATGGTCGAGTACGACCCGTGGTTGTTGCCGAAGTAGAAGCTGGCGACACCGCGGGCCGTCGATGTCGGGTGGTGTGCACAGCGCAGCGCGATGACGAGGTCGGCGTCGACGGCGTTGGCGGTGCGTGCGCGCTCGGAATCGTCGGGACTGGAGTCAGGGCCGTGGGAGAGGAAGGTCTCCATGCCGGCGGCACCCATTCGTCCTTCGAGTCGATAGGCGATGTCGCTTAGGATCCGGGTCTCCAAGTCGGCGACCATCCCGGCAGACAACGGGTGCGCGCCGCCGCAGCCCGCGTCGATCAGGACGCGCTTACCCGACAGGCGGGGACCGGACCGTCGGACTCGCTCCTCTTCACGGATGGCGTGCGGGGAGCCGCCGGTGATGCGGTTGCCCAGGCGCTCCAGCGACCTCAGCGTCGCGGGTCCGCAAATCCCGTCGGAGGACAGCCCGTACTCGGCCTGGTAGCGGCACAGGGCGCTGTGGGTGGTCTCGCCGAACACCCCGTCGACGAGATGGGGGTAGTACCCGAGGTTCTGCAGGCGCGATTGAAGAGTGGCGACGTCGTCGCCGGTCATGGGCGAGGACAGGCGGTACAGCAGCACGCGGGAACCCAGGTGGTAGGACGATTCGAGCAGTGCACGGTAGGTTTCCGGCCCGACGATTCCGTCGACGAGCAGGCCGCGCTGCTGCTGAAAGGCGCGCACCGCGTGGTCGAGCTCCGGATCGAACACGGCCTCAGGCGAAGCCCAACCATCGCTGGTGGCACGCAGATCACTTGGGCCGGCGTTGTCGCCGAGCAGATTCTGCCCCACCAGGATGGTCCGGATCTCGGCGATTGCCGAGCCCTGGTCACCAAGCCTGAAGGTCGGCATGGACACGCTCCTCACCCGGGCGACGTCGGTCAGTGGTGCCCGGCGCCGGAAGGGCGGGCGTGGCGGCGACGTCGTCGCGGACAATTCTGACAGGTCGCTGCGAGCGAGCACAACTTACGCGGTCAGCCGCCCAGGACCGAGTCCAGTTCGCGCAGCAGCGCTGCCTTGCCCTTGGCCCCGACGATGGTCTTGACGACCTCGCCACCGGAGAACAGCTTCATCGTCGGGAGAGACATGATCGAGTAGTCGCGCGCGACGCCGGGATTGGCGTCGACGTCGACCTTTGCCACGGTCAGGCGGTCGGCGTGGTCGCGTGCGATCTCATCGAGGACCGGGGCGACCATCTTGCACGGACCGCACCAGGTGGCCCAGAAATCAACCAGTACCGGCTTGTCGGATGCGAGGACATCGGCGCTGAATGTGGCGTCGGTGACATCGGTGGTGTGGGTGCCCATGTGCGGCTCCTTATCTGCGGGCGGGGATCATCCCGGTCGGCGGGGTGGGATTCAGGCGGAGACCGACTGGTCGGCGCCGGCCTGTTGGGTCTCGTGGCTGCGGTGCGCCAGCCAGCGCTCGGCGTCGATCGCGGCGGCGCAGCCGGAACCGGCGGCGGTGATCGCCTGGCGGTAGGTGTGATCGACGAGGTCGCCCGCGGCGAACACGCCGGGGATCGAGGTGTAGCTGCCGCGGCCCGCGGTGACGACGTACCCGTCGTCGTCGACCTCGACCTGTCCGGCGACCAGTTCACTGCGCGGATCGTGCCCGATGGCCACGAACATGCCGGTGACATCAAGCTCACGCGTCTCGCCGGTGCGCGTATCGCGCAGGACGAGGCCCTGCAACGAGTCCTCGCCGAGAAGGGAATCGACGGCAGTGTCGGTCATGAACTCGATCTTGGGGTTGGCGCGGGCCCGGTCCAGCATGATCCGTGACGCGCGGAACTCCTCGCGTCGGTGGATCAGATAGACCTTGCTGGCGAACTTGGTGAGGAAGGTGGCCTCCTCCATCGCGGAATCACCACCGCCGATGACCGCGATGGCCTGGTCCTTGAAGAAGAACCCGTCGCAGGTCGCACAGGAGGAGACGCCACGGCCGAGGAGACGCTGCTCATCGTCGAGCCCCAGGTAGCGAGCGGCGGCACCCATCGCCAGGATGATCGCCCGCGAGCGGTGGACCTCCCCCGCGACCTCGACCTCTTTGATGTCGCCGGCCAGGCGAATCGCGTCGACATCCTCCATACGAAGGTCAGCACCGAAGCGCAGCGCCTGCTCACGCATCTCGTCCATCAGCGCGGGTCCCTGGATGCCCTCACGGAAACCGGGGAAGTTCTCCACCTCGGTCGTCGTCATCAAGGCACCGCCGAACTGGCTACCCTCGAACACGAGGGGGGTGAGCTCCGCGCGCGCAGCGTAGAGCGCCGCGGTGTAACCGGCGGGACCGGACCCGACGATGATCAGCTCATGGATGGGGGCGTCCGTTTCGGAACTGGTGCTCACGGCGGGTCCTTCTGGTTCGGTCGGTGCTCTGTGACGCTTCAACACCAGCGTAGGACGTGATGTTCCCGGGTGTGGGCGCGGCCCCGTAGGGGCGCTATCGCCTATTCGCCGATGACCGTGCGGGCGATGGTGCCCGGTCGCCCCGCGTCGCAATCGCGGCGGGTGATGAGTGCATGGAATCGCCCCGACTGGCCGGTCGGAGTCAGGATCACCTGTGCGGGCGCACCCTCGTAGTCGAGATAACCCGCCCCGACGATGCTTTGGCCGCCGAGGCGATTGGCGGTGAGGCAGCGGGCCAGGCGATTGATATCGAGGGGCTCGGTCTGTGGTGCCCGGGCCGCGGCGAGCAGCACTGCGGCCTCGGCGGCCGGGACTTCGCCGGCGGAGCCCGACGAGGTGGGACGGGGCAGCAGCAGTACGCCGATCCCGATCCCGGCGGCCAGGACGCCCGTCACCATCGCGGCGACGGCGAGTAGAGCGGTGTGTCGACGGTGTGGTGCCGGGCCAGACGGCAGGACGGGTGCGGGTGTGACTGCTGGCGAGGTGAGTTCGAGCCGCGCGAGGGTGGCCTCAGAGGTGGCGCGGAGCTCGGATGGAACCACGGTCTCGACGGATGAGGTGCGCAGTGCTTCGACGGTCGCATCAAGAGCGGCGAGGGTTTCCATCGCTTCGGGGTCGTCGGGCAACCGCTGTTGCACGTGGTGTGCCAACGCTTCGTCGAGAGCGCCGGCGTGGAAGTCGGCGATCAGCTCGGGCGTGAAGGGCGGTTCCGGGAAGGCCCGGGACGCTGCGCTCACCTGAGACATCGGCGTCTACTTTCGGAGGGGACAATTCGCACTTTACGACACTGCACGTCCCCGCGTGGCTCCCTTGGCGCGTCAGGCCGGTGTGCGCAGGTTCTTCAGGAGCACGGAGAGCTTCAGCCGACCGCGCGCGCAGCGGCTCTTGATAGTTCCGGTCGCCACGCCGAGCATCGCGGCAGCCTCCGCGACCGTGTAGCCCTCGATGTCGACGAGGAGGATGGCTAAGCGCTGCTCCTCGGGCAACCGTCGCATCGCCCGGTCGATGCAGATCGCGAGGTCTACGTGATGGGCGCAGTCGGTGGGATCGGCGATCTGGGTGTCGATCTGTGCGACGAGCTTCGCCGTGCGGACCCGGGTGCGCCGCATCCGGTCGAAACAAGCGTTAATCACTATTCGGTGCAACCAACTGGACACCGCTGAATCAGCACGGAATTGTGCGGCCATTTCGTGGGCACTGGCCCAGGCGTCCTGAAGCGCGTCCGGCACGTCCTGCGGGTCGTGCATTGTGCGATAGGCGACCGCGGCCATCCGGTCGTGATGTCGGCGAACCAACACGGTGAAGGCCCTTCGATGGCCGTTGACATGTGCGAGCAGTAGATCTGCGTCGCTGTACCCCTCAAAATCCCCCGATTTCATAGGCACGACAATAGGCAGTTCGGGCGAATTGGGGAAGCATTCTGCGGCTTAATCCGAATTCTGGGGATAACTCCGGGAACGGCTTGACTATCACCAAGCACACCACGATGTGTGGCGGAATGAATTCAGCTCCGCATGCTGACTTTTCGGATCGTCGCCTCGTACTGACCGTAGTTGGTTTGCGACGGTGCGAGCTCGGTGATCCATATGAGCAGGAACGTGGAGGGCTTAGCGCCGGTGGTGGTCAGCGTGGTCTCCGCCGAACCGACCTGACCGCCGCCCACCTTGGTTGTGGAGGCGAGGTCGGAGGCGCCCGACTGAGCCGTGCGCAACTCAACCGTGAAGCCCGGGTTCGGCGTCGCGATGGTGACGGATTTGACGGTCTGCGGCCCACCGAGGTTGAACAGCAGGCCGACCCCGGGCTTGAGCCCGCCGAAGTCCGCGGAGAACCGGTAGTGGTCGGTGTGCCAAGACGGCGACGCACCGCTGATGACGTTGGCGACATTCGTCGACGGATCGGCCGGTTGGTCGGAGAAGTCGACGACGCTGACGTTCTGCAGAGGGATCGTGGACCCGGGCGCGCTAGCGGTGGCACCCGAGGTGGCGGTCAGAATGGCGTCGATGTCGGTCCCCGCGTCACCGCTGCCGCCGAAGAACTTGGCGAGCATGATCACGAGTGCGATGACCACCAATAGCGCGGCCACTGCCAGGCCGATCAGCAGAGGCATGTTGCGCTCGGAACTATCTGTCCTGGTGCCAGTGGGGACAGCTGGTCGTTGGCCCGGTGCCGGCGCGATCGGCTGTCCGTCGGAGTCGACCGGCGGCATCATGTCGGTCGGCAGATCCAAGACGGTCGCCTGGTCGAGGACGTGCTGGACGGTGGCGGCGGTGCGGATCCCCTGGTTGCCCGACAGGGCGCGCGATGCGACCGCGGAGATCTCGAAGGGGACCACGGGCCGGGCTTGGCGGGGTTCGATCGGCGCGACCCCCGTGTCGTCGGCCATCGCCGGCGGCATCCCGCCGACGCGGTCGGAGGATTGCTTCTCGGTGGTGGTCCGTGTTCCGTCGGCCGTCAACGGCCAGCGGTCCAGCAGCAGGGCGTAGAGCACCGCACCGAGGCCCCGGACGTCAGAAGCGCGATCGTCACCGGCGAGGGTGCCCGGGAAGGCGAGCACGGCGTCGCCGTTGGTGGAGACGCGGATGCGGGCCGGGCTGTCGATGGACAGTGCACCACCGGTTCGGTGGGCCGCCTCGGCGGCGGCGGCGAGTGCGCGCACCGCGCGGGCGGCGCCGATCGGTGACGGAGAGGTCGCGGCGACCTCGGCCAGCGAGGACCCGGTTACCCATTCAGCGACCACGATCCCGCCAGACGAACCGCGGATCACATCGAGGACGCGTGCCGCACCGGAGGAATGGAGGCCGCCGATGCGCAGAGTGCGGGTGAGGACGGCCTGCGGCCCCTCGCCCTGGGCGCTGGGTGCCTCGCCGGCGGTAGCCGGATCGGCGAGCTGCTCAGCGTCGACGAAGGTCAGCGCGACATCCCGATCGAGAGTGATGTCGCGCGCGTGCCAGAAGTGCAATCCGCGAGATTCACCGCAGTGGGCGATGAGGCGGTAGCGACCGCCGGCAACTGCTGCACCGGGGACCAGACGGGGTCCACGCGGCCGCTGGGTGTCTGGGATCGGTTCGGCTACGGCACTCGACGTGCCAGCCGCGTCACCAGACTTGCCGGGCGCGCTTTCGGGCGCGGCGGTGCCGGCGGTTTCGGCCGCCTGGTCGTCGGCAGCAGTCGTCGGGGCCGCTGAGTCGTCGGCGGCTTCCGGCGTTGTGGCAGGACCGGTGGAACCCGGCTCTGCGTTGGGGCCGGTGCCCTCGTCGCTCATGAGCGGCACTCCTCTCCTTCGATAACGCATGTCTGGGCGGGCGAGCCCGTCGGCGCCCCGCGGTTGATACGGGAAACTGCCCGTTCCGGCAGCACCGCCACTGTGCACGGTATAGGACTGCCAGGTCGCGGTTCCCCGATCGAAGCGCCGCATGACCTCGACTTGACCAGAGTAAGGGAGCGATTCGTTATCGCCAATCCTTGGAAATGCGACGGTGAGTGCGGTCGCATCTTCGTCGGGCGGCGGCGCCGGCGCGAGGCGCGGGACGAATCGGCCGATCGCCCGGCGGATCATCGAGGTGATCGCAACGATGTCGGGGACCTTGGCCGCCGCCATGATCGCGTACGCCAGGCCGAGCCCGACGACAGCGGTGATGCACAGGTAGGCAAACCAGCCGATGCGGCCCAATTCTTCTCCCAGACGGTCGGCGCCGACGACGCGGGCCAGTCCCCAGGTCACCGTGATCGCGGCAACGGAGGCGGCGATGGTGACGACGGTGGTCCGTGCGACGGCGGGCATGCGTTCATTGCCGAGGTGGCTGCGCAGCAAATAGTGCCCGACGATGGCGCCCACCAGGTAGCCCAGGCCGTTGGACAGTGCGAGCCAGCGGATGATGAGGTCCGGGTCGTCGAACAGGACCGGACCCAAGTAGGAGGCGCCGACTTTCACAACGGTGATACCGATGACCATTGCCGTCGGAGTCCAAGCGTCCTCGCGGGCGTAGAAGACACGAAGCTGGACCAGGGTCATCGCGTACGGAATCAGTGTGAAAGCACCCCAGGCCAGCACCGATCCGAGCTGGGCGGCCGACTTCGGCCCGAACTCGCCGATGTCGAAGACGGTGAGGCCGATCGCGCGCCCGAAGAACGTCATGTAGACGACGACGGGGACCAGTGCCACCATCGTCAGTCGTGTCGCCAGGGACAGGTCGTCGAGCACGGCGCGGTTGTCGTTGGCGGCGGCGTTGCGCGACAGGCGCGGCATCAGCGCCGTGAGGATCGTGACCCCCAGGACGCCGTAGGGCAGCTGAAGCAGCTGCCAGTGTGTGGCGTAGGCGATGATTCCGGACTCAGCGTGGGCGGCGGCGATGTGATAGGTGACGATCAGGCCGACCTGCAGAACCAGGACGTAGACGACGATCGCCGCGGCCATATTGCCGAAGCGGCGCAGGCGAGCATCGATGCCCCACTGCAGGCGCAGCCGCACACCGGCTCGGCGCAGGTACGGCAGCAGGATGACCGCCTGCACGACGACGCCGAGCGTCGTACCGATGCCGAGGACCAGTAGCTGAGGGTTGGTCATCTTGACCGGGTTGACCGTCAGCTCGCCCGGCATCAGGTAGTAGAGGACAAGGGTGGCGATCTGGACGACGTTGTTCAGCACCGGGGCCCACGCGCCGGGGCGGAAGACGTTCTTCACGTTGAGGATCGCCATGAACAGCGCCGACAGACCGTAGAACAGGATCTCCGGCAGCAGCAGATACGCCAGTGCCGTGGTCAGCGGGCGGTTCACCTGGCTGTCGGAGCCGACGTTCATCCAGGTCAGAACGGGTGCGGCGATCAATGCGCCGATTGTTGCAATGCTCAGGATGACCAGCGTGAGTGTGTAGATCCGGTTGACGAATCCTTCACCCCGGTCGGGGTCTTCGGCCTCGGCGCGCACGAGGACGGGGATAACGATGGCGGTGAGCACGGCACCGAGGACGACCTCGGCGATCATGTTGGGCAGCACGTAAGCCGCTTGGAATGCCGACGAGACGGCACCGCCGAGGGTCCCGACGAGCAGCACCGTGCGCACGAAGCCGGTGATGCGGCTGATCAGTGTGGCCAGCGCGATGGATCCGCCGGTTCGCACCACCGAGGCATCCGATGCTTCCGCGGTGGCGGAGCGCTGAGGAGCTTCGGAGGTGGCGGATTGCTGGGGCAGTTGTTGCGGCCGGGGCCGCGGCGCGCGGGGCGGCACCGGTTGGGGCATCGCGCGGGGTGCGCCACGGCGCGGCGGTGGTGGCGGCACCGGACCTGGCCCGGAGGGATCGGCCAGCGGACCCGAGAGTGGGCGGAAACCGCCGGGCGGCGGGGAGTGAAGGCGCGGGTCTTCGGATGGTCGGTCAGCCATGTCCGGACTCCCCCTGCGGCCCGGAGTACCCGCGGCCGGCGATGAACCGGTCTTGCGCGCTCGCCTCGGAGCGGTCGGCGTCGGCTGGATCGGGCGTGCCGCGGAAGCGGTGCCAGAGGCGGCGCGCGACGAGTAGGACGAGGATTGCCGCGGCGACGATGGTCACGACGAACAGCGGTTTGCCATACGCGTTTGAGTTCACCGAGAGCCGGATCGGACCCGCGCCGAGGCGCACGCCCGACGCAGAGACGAGCGTGAACGTCACCGACGTCGACGACGATCGCTTCGACTGCGCCGGCATCTGTACCTGACGGGTACCCCGGGCGGGGATCTCGATGACGCCGAGGTCGTCGATCTCGAAATCGGCCGGGGCAGTCGTCTCGATGCGCACGCGGATGGGCAGCGCCAGTTCGTTGCGGGTGACCAGGAGCAGCGGACTGCGTTCGGACACCTGCGTGTATCGGCCGCCGGGGTCGAGGATCGACACCGACTCCCGCATGCGACGCAGGGTATCGGCGACGGCACCGACCCGAACTGCGCGGCCCTCGCGGATCCGGCCGATCGCCGACGTCGAATCGTCGTCGGGCGTGGGCATTGACCGGATGAGGTCGTAGCGCAACGGTGCCATGTAGCGCTCCGGTGTTGCGGGTCCGTCCGGCACGTTGACCAGGGCGGCTTGGAGTTGCCAGGTGAGACCCGCCGAGGTGTTGATCGACGTCGCGGCCTGCGGCGATGGAACCGCGCCGGGGATCGGGGCGCCGGTGAGCGCCGCGGCACGGCTGGCGGTCGTGGTCTGTGCGACGACAGTCGGCAGCGGGGTGGCGGTTGCTGCGCCCGACCGCAGCAGCAGTCCGGCGGTCGCCACCAGGTCGACTGCATCCTCGGGGGTGACCGACCAGAACGACGGCGGCGCGATGACCGAGCTACGGCCGCTGACCGGCAGGGGATCGCCGGGCCGTGCCGGGAACCGCACATCGGGCACCGCGATCGAGGGGAAGGCCAGGGACGCCAAGGCGGCCTGTCGTCGGCTCACCGGCGACTCGTTGGATAACACCATGCGTTGGGCGCCGGGGGTTGCGACCACATCGCGCGGGCGAGACCCTGCGGCACCCAGGGCGGCGCTGATCGGGCGGTCGAAGGTGGCGATGCGCAATCGGTCCGCACGAATCGAATACCGGCCAGCCGCGTCGCTGCGGTCCTGGGGGGCAACGGCGTCGGCGGCGGTCAGAGCGGTGGAGATCTGTGCCTTGACCAGCTCATCGGCGCCACCGTTGGTGACGACCCCGGCCGTCGGGATGGCGACGTCTCGGACGCTGCGGACGCCGAGGATGCTGTCGACGAGGTCGGCCGAACCGCGCAGCGACAAGCGGGTGAGCGAGGTATTGCCGACGCGCTGCAGCCCGTCGAGGTCGACGCCGGCGAACGGCAGAGCGACGACACAGCGCCCGGCGGCGGCCTTGGTGAGTTCGGCCAACCACGTCCGCGCCGCTTCCTGCCCGGTCCCCGCGACGGTCGGCCCGCCGGTGGCGGAGGGGTCGCTCAGCACCGCGTATCCGCGGGTCATCGCCGACACCGTGACGAGCAGATCGGGGTCGACGGCGAGGCAGAGGCTGTCGCGCACGGCTGCTCGCGGATCGTCGTTGCGGGCTGTGATCACCGGGTGCAGGCCCTTCAGGAGGTCGTGCAGGCGACCGCCCGGCGAGAGTGATCGGGACAGGTTGTCGTTCACGAGCACGATCTGATCGGTCGTGCCGGCGCCGACGCGTCCGGGCACTGCCTGCGGTGGCGCGGCGAGGGGCCACAAGAGGGTGAACGCGGCCGGACGGCTGGTGTTTGCGGCGACCGAGCCGTCCGGGCCCAGTCCCGGCATGGCGTCGGGGTGTTCGGCGAACAAGCGGGCGCGCTCGGCGTCGGGCGGCAGCGACAACACCGGTAGGAGGGTCCGCGAGTCCGCGACGCGCGCCTGTGCGCCGTAGTCCGGGGTGGCGTTGAGGTTCACCAACAGGGGGTAGACGCCAGGCTCGGATATCCGCAGGCCGCCGGGACCGCTCAGCGGTAGACGAAGGGAGAAACCGGTGGTCGCGCCCGGAGCCAACGTCTCGGCGATGGTGTGGAAATCGCCGTTGACCTCGAATGTTGCCGGGTCGGCAGCGAGCTCGGCGCGTAGGTCGGCGGCACGGCGTGCGGGCTGACCGCGCTGCAGGCGGATGCTCAGTGAGCGCAGCAGCCGGTTGCCGGTGTTGGCCACCGTGCCCTCGACCACGACGGTGGGGCCGGTGGTGGTGGTGACGACAGTGGGCCGCACGCCGTTGATCGAGATGGCGGCAAAGCGTTCGGCGCGTTCGGGTCGGTCCCTACCCCGGTCGCCATCGGGACCCTGTGACACGTCGGTGTGCGGTGATGCCGTCGTGGGCGGTGATCCGGTGCCCGGTGCGGCGGCGACGTGCGCGCTCACGAGACCGGGACCGACCAGCAGGCTCGCGAGCGCCATCACGGCCGCGAGTGAGCCCCACCGCCCGGCGTATCCGCTCGGCGCTCTAACCACTGGGCGTGGGCGGCCGCCGACCACGTCGACGGCGCCTGCGCGCACTCGGCGGCGGCGTCGGGTCCTTCCGGCGCTGGTTGCGGGCGGCGGCGGCTTTCTCATAATCGTTGGGTTCGGTCCGGGAATTCTGCGCCTCGCTCTGCGCGAGACGGCCGGGGTCGGCGGCGAGTTCGGTGATGACACTCTCGGCCATTCGGGCCAATCGGCGCTCGTCAGAATACGTGAGACGCTTCGGCAGTTCGACCAGTGGGACCCACGCGACCTCGGCCACTTCATAGTCGGCGTCGGAGAGTTCGCCGCCGGTGCTGCGGAGAAGATAGTGGTGCACGGTCTTGTGGATGCGCCGACCCTCGCTGACGAACCAATAGTCGATCTTGCCCAGCGGTGCAACGACTGACCCCTGGATGCCGGTCTCCTCGGCGACCTCGCGCACAGCGGTCTGCTCGGCGGTCTCGCCGGTCTCGATGTGTCCCTTGGGCAGCGACCACATCATGCGTCCGCGCCGGTCGACGCGGCCGATGAGGGCGGCCACCAGTTCGTCGAACGGCTGGCTCAGGTCGCTGACGACGAGCCCGCCCGCCGATGTTTCGCGCACGGTCCGCAATCGCGGGCCCCGAACCCGGTTCTTCTTGCGCTGCTCGGCCTGCGAATTCGTGGCCGGTGCGGCCGGCCGCTTGGCGATCGCGGTGGCCAGGTCTGACGGTTTGGGCGGGTGGCGCTGCGCGCTGGACGACTCCCCGACCAGGTGCGGTCCGGGAGTGGGGGTGTTGTTGCCCGTGCCGGTGTCAGCGGTCTTCGAGGGTGCCGGTGCCGGGTCCGTGGCCTGCGGGGTCACGACCGGTTGGACTGCGCCCCCGCCGCCGCGCCGACGTCGCCCGCGGCGTCGCCGCGGTGAGGTCGGGGTCGCGCCATTCTCACCGCCCGCACCATTGCGGGAGGGCTCGAAGGGCTGGGCAGAGGACACGCTTCGATGCTAGCCGCCCGTTCCCTGAAGTTTCCCTAGACGTCGGGGATGACGAGTCGTGTCACTGGAGGCGATAGGCTGTGACCTCGTGACCGAGTCCGATTTGCGACGTGCGCGATTGCTGGCCGGGGCCGCCGTGGCGTTGCGCGACCTCGGTGATGTCGTGAACCCGCTGGGCCGGCTTTTTGCCGACGCCGGTCATGAGCTCTTCCTCGTCGGCGGATCGGTGCGCGACGCGGTGCTGGGCCGCCTCGGCAACGATCTGGACTTCACCACCGACGCCCGTCCCGACACCATTGCGGCCATTTTGGAGGAGTGGGCCGACACCGTGTGGGACACGGGAATCGCCTACGGCACGGTGAGCGCGCGGCGCGGTGGGCACCTCGTCGAGATCACCACCTTCCGCAGTGACACCTACGACCAGGTGAGCCGCAATCCCGAGGTGGTCTTCGGTGACACCCTCGACGGTGATCTGGTGCGGCGCGATTTCACCATCAACGCGATGGCGGTCGCGATCACTGGCGCGGGTCCTGGCGAGTTCCTCGACCCTCTCGACGGGATGTCGGCGCTCCTTGCCGGGGTGATCGATACACCCGCCGCGCCCGAGCAGTCCTTCGGCGACGATCCGTTGCGCATGCTGCGGGCGGTCCGATTCGTCGGGCAGCTCGGCTTCACCCTGGCGCCCCGAACCGCGGCCGCAATCACGGCGATGGCCGACGAGATCGAGCGGATCACCCCCGAGAGGATCCGCGTCGAACTGGACAAGATGATCTGCGGCGAGCACGCGATCGAGGCGGTGGACCTGCTGGTGGCGACCGGGCTGGCCGAGCGGATCATCCCCGAGATCCCCGCGATGAAGCTGACGATCGACGAGCACCATCAGCACAAGGACGTCTACGCGCACTCGCTCACCGTGCTGCAGCAGGCGATCGACCTGGAGACCGGCGATCCCGACCCCGTCCTGCGGTGGGCGGCGCTGCTGCACGACATCGGCAAGCCGGCCACCCGGCGCCACGAGGACGGGGGCGGCGTCAGCTTCCACCACCACGAGGTCGTCGGGGCGAAGATGGTGCGCAAACGGCTGCGCGCGTTGAAATACCCGAAGGCGATGACCGAGGACATCGCGCAGCTGGTGTTCCTGCACCTGCGCTTCCACGGCTACGGCGACGGCAAATGGACCGATTCGGCGGTGCGCCGCTACGTGGCCGATGCCGGCCCGCTGCTGGACCGGTTGCACAAGCTGGTGCGCGCGGACTGCACGACGCGCAACCGGCGCCGGGCGCGCCGGCTGCAGGAGAACTACGACGACCTCGAGCGCCGGATCGCCGCGATCGCCGCCGCCGAAGACCTGCAGCGCGTGCGGCCCGACTTGGACGGCAACGCAATCATGGAGCTGCTCGGCATTCCGCCCGGGCCTCTCGTCGGGAAGGCGTGGAAACACCTCAAGGAGGTCCGGCTCGATCGCGGTCCGCTCGACCGGGACGAGGCCGAGGACGAGTTGCGCCGGTGGTGGGCCGAGCAGGGCGGATAGGCCGGGCCCGCCGAGTCTGGTTCAGTCGTGCGGCATCAGGATGTGCGCGGCTCCGGGCAGGGTGTCGAAGGTCGCGGGCAGGTGGCCGACGAGATCCCCGTCGACCGAGACCAGCGCGGGCGGGTCCGACGCGACTGTCACCGCCGCGCCGCGCCCGGTGTGCACCAGGTGATGCTCGACGTGGGTGCCGCGGAAGACCGTCGGCAGTAGACGCAGCAGTGTCATGCGCCCCACGCTGGGCGCCATCGTCGCGACGGTGACGTCGAGAAGGCCGTCGTGGATGTCGGCGTTCGGGGTGATCAGCATGCCGCCGCCGTAGGACTTGGTGTTGCCGATCGCGGCGAAGAGGGCATCGCCGTCGACGAGCGGCTCTCCGTCGACATGGACGGTGAAGTGCCGTGCGCGCAGCTTCGCGATCTCGGCGATCGCGGCCACCAGGTAGCGAGCCTGGCCGCGCGGCCACGACATCTTGTTGGCGCGGTCGGTCACATCCGCGTCGAATCCGGTGGCGGCGACGGTGACGAACAGCGCCTCGTCGCGCTGCGCGTCGGTGTCGAGGCCGAACCGGACGCGGCCTAGGTCCATGGCGCGCATCTGTCCGTCGACGATGATGTCGACCGCGGATGTGATATCGCCGGTAGGGACGCGCAGCGTGCGGGCCAGGTCGTTGCCGGTGCCCGCCGGGATGATCCCGACCGGGGTGGTCGACCCGGAGGCGGCCTCCAGGACAAGGCGGATGGTCCCGTCGCCGCCGACCGCCACCAACGCCTCCACCGAATCGTCGGCGACCGCGCCGGCGGCGAGGCGCTGGGCGTCGGCGAGGTCGGTGCCGGCCAGGACCTCGACGTGTACGCCTCGCTTCTCCAGCAGAGTTTTGGCTTCGGCGGCGATTGCCAGGCCGGTGCCCTTGCGTGCGAGCGGATTGGCGAGGATCGCCACCGAGCGGATCGTCATCAGACCAGTTTGCCCGGGTTGCACACACCGGCGGGGTCGAGCACGTCCTTGACGGCGCGCAGGGCGTCGACGCCAAGTTCGCCGATCTCGGCCGAGAGCCACGGGCGGTGGTCGCGGCCGACGGCGTGGTGATGGGTGATCGACGCCCCCGCGTCGGTGATGGCCTGGCTCACCGTGCGTTTGGCGGCCATCCACTGTTCGAGGGGCTCGCCGTCCTGCCGGTAGACGACGGTGAAGTACAGCGAGGCGCCCGTGGCATAGGTGTGGGAGATGTGGCACATGACGACGGTGGGCTCGGGCAGTGCCTCGCTCAGCGCGGCGGTCACGGCGGTCTTCAAGGCGTCGAGGTTGGCCCACGAGGTCACAGTCTCGAGCGTTTCGCAGCCGACGCCGATATCGAGCAGCGCGTCGCGCAGGTACGGGCCGGAGAAGCGGCCGTGTTCCCAGGCTTGCGCCGGACCGGGGCCGAGGGATTGGCCGCCGACGGCGGTGAATATCTCGCGGACGACGCCGGCGCGGGCGGCGACGGCGGTCGGCGAACCCTCGAACGTGGTGATCGCCAGACAGCCGCCGGGCACTTGCTTGTCCGGCAGATCGTCATCAGAACTCTCCCCGATCTCGGTGGGGCGAGCCAGGTTGAGCGCGGTCTCCACCTCGTCGGACACGCGCATCACCGTTGGCATCACGCCCTCCTGGGCGACGGCGCGGAAGGCGGCCGCAGCGTCGGTGAAAGAGTTGAAGCGCCACCCCTCGTACTCGGTGACCGCGGGTACGCGGTGCACGCGCACCGACACGCGAGTGACGATGCCGAACGCGCCTTCGGAGCCCATCACCAGTTGGCGCAGGTCGGGTCCGACGGCGTTCTTGGGTGATCGACCGGCCACCAGGGTGCCGCGCGGCGTCACCAGAGTCAGCGCCTGGACCATGTCGTCGAACCGCCCGTAGCCGGCCGAGGCCTGGCCCGAGGAGCGGGTGACCGCGAACCCGCCGATCGTCGCGAAGCGGAAGCTCTGGGGGAAGTGGCCGAGGGAGTAGCCGCGCTCCCCCAGTAGCTCCTCGGCGTCCGGGCCGGTGACGCCCGCGCCGAGGGTGGCGACCTGGGATACCTCGTCGAGGTCGATCAGCGCGTCCATGCGGCGCAGGTCCACCGTGATCGCGGCGCGGAATCGGCCGGCATCGGGGTCGACCCCGCCGACGACGCTGGTGCCGCCCCCGAAGGGCACGACGGCGACCCGGTTCTCCTCGCACCAGGCGAGGAGGGCGGCGACCTCCTCATCGGTGGCCGGGAGCACGACGGCGTCGGGGGCGTCTTGGGTGGGCTGGCGGCGACGCAGCAGGTCGGGAGTCGATTTGCCGCCCGCGCGCAGCAGGCGATCCGCGTCGGCGGTAGAAGCGAAGCCGTCACCGACGATGCCGCGCAGTCCCGCGAGATCGGCGTCGGACAGACAGCTGGGCGAGACGGTGACCGTTGAGGGGTCGAGGGTGGGGAGGGTGATTTCCCCGGAAACCCCGAGCATTCCGCGGATGAGCGTGGACGTTCCCTCCGACAGTGGTGCGGCAAGGGCGGGGTCGCCCCACGCGTCCCATTGCATTGGTGGAACGGGGACCTGGTGCAGTTCGGGCTTGAATCCAGCAGACATGCGATACAGTGTTACAGATCATGTCAACCCGTAACGACGTTTCCCCCGAATCCGGGGCTGGCGAACCCGGCGAGCAGGGCGACGACCTGCGCATCCGGGTCCTCGACGCCGCACGCGAGGAGATCCTGCGTCAACACGGTCGCAAAGTCAGCCTCGCCGACGTGGCGCGGGCCGCGGGTGTCAGCCGACCGACCGTCTATCGGCGCTGGGCCGACCTCGACGCGGTCGTGCGCGACCTCTGCCAACGGGAGATCAGCCGGATCGTTGCCGCTGTGCAGGCGACAACGCCACTGCGTACACGGTCGGGCTTCGCGCCCGCGATCGATCAGATCGTTCGCGTGGTCGGCGCGATCCGCGATGACGAGCTGTTCTCCGAGCTGTGGCGCGGACAGCCGGAGTTCCTGCTCCCCTACGTTTTCGACCGTCTCGGCTCCAGTCAGCTCAGCCTGCTGAACCTCATCGCCGAGTCGATCGAGCAGGGCCAGGCCGACGGGTGGGTCCGCGAGGGCGACCCCGACAAACTCGCAGCCATGGTCTTGTTGATCACGCAGGCCGCGGTGCAGTCGCAGGCCGTCGTCGAACCGATCCTGGGTGAGGATTGGTCGACCGAGTTGCACCGCGCGCTCGCCAGCTATCTTGAGCATCCCGGCAAGGAGTGAATCGATGACTGTACTGAATGCCGCCCGTCGCCGCGCCGACCTCGCTGTGCTGACTGAGCGCGCCGACCCGGTCGACGTCCTGGTGATCGGCGGTGGCGTGACCGGTGTCGGCGTCGCGCTCGATGCCGCCACGCGCGGGCTGTCGGTGGCGCTGGTGGAGGCTCATGACCTCGCGTTCGGCACTTCGCGGTGGAGCAGCAAGCTGGTCCACGGAGGACTTCGCTACCTTGCGTCCGGTGACATCGGTATCGCCCGGGAGAGTGCCGACGAGCGGCACCACCTCATGACGGCGATCGCGCCGCATCTCATCAAGCCGGTGCGCCAGATCGTGCCCGACTACGGCGACACCAGCGCCGATCTTCTAGTCCGTGCCGGGTTCCGAGCCGGCGACGCGCTGCGACGTGCGGCGGGCACACCCGCGGATGTCCTTCCGGGGCCGAAGCGGCTGTCGGCGATCGATGTGGTCGCCGCCTGCCCGACCGTCCGCCGGCACGGGCTGCGGGGCGGGGCGTCGACGACCGACGGGCAGTTGATCGACGACGCGCGGCTGGTCACTGCGATCGCGCGGACCGCCGCCGGGTACGGCGCCGCGATCTTCACCCGCGTGCGCGTACTCCGCGCCGGCGGCGGCGGGGCCGTCGTGCACGACGAGGTGTCGGGCCGCGAGTTCGCCATTGCCGCTCGCTCGGTGATCAACGCGACCGGGGTGTGGGCCGCCGGATTGGAGTCGACGCTGAGCGTCCGGCCCAGCCGCGGCACGCACCTCGTCTTCGACGCGGCGACCTTCGGAAATCCCACCGGCGCACTGACCGTCCGGATCCCCGGTTCGACGAGCCGCTTCATCTTCGCGCTGCCCGAGCAGCTCGGCCGCGTGTACCTCGGGCTGACCGACGTCGACGCCGCCGGACCGATCCCGGACATTCCCAAGCCCGACGAGAGCGAGATCGACTTCCTTCTCGACACCGTCAACACCGCGCTGGCCTTGCCGGTGTCGCGGGCCGACATCCGCGGCGTGTTCTCCGGCCTGCGCCCGCTGATCGACAGCGCGGGCGGCGTCGGCGAGTCCCTCGCCGACGTATCGCGCCGCCACGACGTGCGCGTCACCGACGGTTCGATGGTCAGCGTCATCGGCGGCAAGCTCACGACCTACCGGCAGATGGCCCAGGACGCGGTCGACGCAGCGGTGGCGTCAGCCGGGCTGATTGCGAACGACTGCATCACGACGTCGGTGGCCCTCGTCGGTGCGACCCCGGTCGATCCGGTGTTCCCGGCGGGATTGCCGGCATCGCTTATCGCGCGCTTCGGTGCCGAGGCGCCCAAGGTCGTCGAGGATGCGACTGTCGGCGAGCCACTCGCGCCGATCGTCGAGGGCATCGACGTGACCCGGGCCGAGATCGAGTTCGCGTTCACCCATGAGGGGGCGCTGGATGTCGATGACGTGCTGGACCGGCGCACGCGTATCGGCTTGGTCCCCGCCGACGCCGATCGTGCCCGACCGGCCGTCGAGCAGATTGCCGCGCGCGTCCTGGAGCAGTTGGTCTAGCAATCCGCCGACCGAGCCCGACTTGACGCCGACCGAGCTCTAACGAGTGTCGGCGGTGGGCTGGGTCGGCACGATCTGAGCGCCCAGGGGCACCAGGGAGACCGGCACCATCTTGAAGCTGGCGATGCCCAAGGGGATGCCGATGATCGTCGCGCACAGTGCGAGGCCGGTGACGACATGCCCGATCACCAACCACCAGCCGGCGAGCACGATCCAGAGGATGTTGCCGATCACCGACATCGCGCCCGCCGTCGGCTTGCGCTCGATGGTGCGCCCAAACGGCCACAGGGCGTAGTTCGCCATGCGGAACGATGCGATTCCGAAGGGGATGGTGATGATGAGGATGAAACACAGGATCCCGGCGAACGCGTAGCCGACCGCCATCCAGAACCCGGCCAGGACGAGCCAGATGATGTTCAGAATCGTCTTCATCGCCCAAGTATGCCGCGGCGGCGTGCCCCCGTCCCCGGGCGATCGGTCTAGTCCCCGCGAACGATCGGACCTAGAGCACGGTGATCGCGACAGGTATCCCTAGTTGATCAGTGGCGCTGGCCAGTCGGCCGTCGATGGTGACGATCGCGGCCGAGCGCTCGGCGGCGACAGCTACGTACAGACCGTCGTAGAGCGAGATATTGTGCCGCCAGCTCCAGGCGGTGCGGAGGAGGAGTGCATCAGGGAGCACGTACTCGATGGCGAGTGCGGTGACGGCGTCCGCGGCAACTTCGGCGTCCTCCGGGTTCAATTGTCCGCGCAGGACAGCTTTGTGCAAGGTGCGTAGCACCTCACCCGGCATGTGGGCAGGCGCCAACCAGCCGTCGTCGCCCTTCAGGACTGCGCGCGCCGCGTCACCTTGGGGGGTGCTGCTGGTGAGCGCCAACACCAACACGCCCGCGTCAACCACAATCACCGGCGCAACTTACCCGTCGCGGTCGGCGCGGATGGCGGTCGTCACGTCTTCGGCAGTCATGGTGAGGCTGCGGTGACCGGCCAGCTCCTCCAAGAGCTCGCGGTTGCGTTGAGCCTGGTACTCCCGCTCCAAGAGCGAGCGTAGATACGTTTGAGTCGACTGGCCGCGAGCCTCGGCACGGGCCGCCAGCGCGTCGCGGACGGCCTCGGGGACATCTTTGATCTGAATCGCCACGGCCATATTCAGATACTAACGCATGCGCATGTCATGCGCATGTGGCACCCGGCCCCGGCTCGCACCTCGCACAGTCCTCACGGGTCGCGGTGCCTAACGCGGTCGACTACGCCATCGCCGTCGGAGTCGACGAGCACCGTGTCAGTCCGGCCGTCTCCGTCGGTGTCGAGATGCAGTTCTCGACGACCGTCGGCGAAGGTCACCAGTGTCGCGTCGGGGGCGCCGTCGCCGTCGAGGTCGACGGGCCGCCACTGACGCCCGGGTTTGGGTGGTGCGCCCGATTCCACCGCCCCGAACCCCGACGGCGGCGGACTGCGCACGCCCCACACGCCGTTCCCGGTGTCGGTGAAGTACGTGTCCGGAGTGCCGTCGTCATCGAGGTCGAGCGCGGCGTACTCGGCCACGCCGTCACCGTCGGCGTCGATCATCGCGTCGTCGGCCAGCCCGTCACCGTCGAAGTCCAGGCGCACCGAATCGAGGCGCCCGTCGCCGTTGAGGTCGGCGTCTGCGGGCGCATGCCACGTGTGGGTCTCGCCGAATCCAGTACCGAAGGTGTGGGCGATCATTGGCGGCTCCATATTCTTTGGACGCAGCGGCGCTCCCGGTGGTTCCACTCGATAGATTGGACAGATGTTCCTCAGCGAGCTCGGATCGGCATGGCATGACGCGCGCGTCGAGCCGGACATCGCCCATCTGGACTCCGCTTCGGCGGGACGCTCGTCGAACGCGGTTATCGAGGCGATCACCAAGCACCTCTGGGAGGAATCCCGGCACGGCTCGTACGTTGCGATGGACGCGGCGGCTCAAGATCTGGAACGGGGTTCGCGAGAGCTCGCCGCCCTGATCGGTCACCATGCCGACGAACTCGTCTACCGCGACACGGCCCGCGCGGCACTGCGCGCGCTCCTGGGTGTCGCGAACCTGCCGGTGACGACGACGGTGTGGGTCGCCCGCAACGAGTTCGGGCCCAACCTCGTCGAATTCGGGCGCCGCGGGTTCGGCGTCCACACGATGCCCTCGGCCGACGTGTACGGGCGCGTGGACACCGATGCCTTGGAGAACATGCTGCAGTTCGAGCAGCCCGATTTCATCCACGTCTGCCACATCGGGTCGGGTAACGGGGTGGTGCAGCCGGTCGTCGAGATCGTCGAACTGGCGCACGCTGCCGGCGTCCCCGTCGTCGTCGACATGGCCCAGTCGATCGGCCACGTCCCGACGATCACCGGCGCCGACGTCGTGTACGGCACCAGTCGCAAGTGGTTGACCGGACCGCGCGGTGTCGGATTCGTCGCAGTACGCCCAGACTCGCGACTGCGGATCGACGTCGAGGACATGGAAGCCGGGGCCACCGCCGGGTTCATTGCCGGGCGGCTCGGGCTCGGTGCAGCGGTCGAGGAATTGATCGGGTTGGGACCCCACCGGGTTTTCGGTGAGCTGGCGACCATTGGCCGGGCGGCGCGCGAGCGGCTGACCGGGATCGCGAGCTGGGAAGTCGTCGAACCGGTCGACGAGCCGACGGCGCTCGTCACGCTCGCACCGCCACCGGGATTCCAGCCCGCCGATGTCGCCGCCGCCGCGGCCCACCTACGGAAGGTCGGCCTGTTGGTGACGGCTGCGGAGGCACAGCGTGCCCCGCTGATGCTGGACAATTCCGTCTTGCGACTGAGCCCGCACCTGGATGTGACACGTCAAGACCTCGACCGGCTTGCCGCCGAGCTGCGCACGATGGGTTACTGACGGGGTCCCACTGTCGCGGCACGTGCGCCGGTGCGGTGCCGACGCACGACGCCCAGCAGTGCGGCCGCGTACACGATGGCTCCGAGTACGACGAGCCCGACTGCGCGGCCGTCATCGGGCACGCCGAGTGCGGCGACGGTGACAGCCACGACGAAGGTCAGGTTGAACACCGCGTCCTGGATGGCGAACACCTCGCCGCGCTGGTCGTCGGGGATATCGAGTTGCATGGCGACATCGCCGCACAGCTTCACCGTCTGCCCGGCCCATCCGAGGACTATCGCCGCGGCGGTGATCGTGTTCAGTTCGAAGGCGAGAAGGAAGAGCTGTGCCCCGGTCGCGACGATCAGTGCGATCGCCAGGACATGCCGCCGCGGGATGCGGTGTGCTAGGACAGGGGTGGTCACCGCGGCGATGAGGGCGCCGGCTGCAGCCGCGCCGACGAGGAGCAGGTAGCGGCGCAGCCCGCTGGAGATTCCGGCGTGATTGGCCAGCACGAGCAGGACCAGCGAATTCATCCCGAAGACCCATCGGTGCGCGCCGATAGCGCCGAGTACTTCGGCTACCGACGGTGTCCGCCGGATCACGGTGAGCCCGCGGCGCCAGCCGAGCGCGAAAGAACGGGGGTGCTCCCGGGCGGACGGCGTGCCGTCGGGCCCCAATGCTCGGGCTGGGAAGCCGTGGGCGAGTACCGCGGCGAGCAGCGTCAACACCGCGGCGGGCAGCATCGTCTGGGCCGCCCCGGAATCGTCCCCGCCGACGACCACCCGCGCGGCGGCGGCGAGGCCCAGACCACCGAGGGCAGCGGCCCCGCCCAGCGTGGTGAACACCGCGTTCGTGGTCACCAGTGACTCGCGGTCGGTGACGTGAGGCAGTGCCGCCGACAGTCCGGAGGCGACGAACCGACTCGCGCCCATCACGCCGAGTGCGGCGACCAGGATCACCGGTTCGGGCAGCGCCGAGGCCAGCAGGGCGGCGCTCACCGCGATCAGGACTGCGCGAATCACGTTGGCCCACAACAGGACCAGCCGCCGATCCCATCGGTCAAGGAGGCTGCCGATAAGTGGTCCGACCAGCGAGTACGGTCCGAACAGCACCACCAGACTGGCTGCCATGAGCAATGGGCCGGTCTGGCGGTCGGGATTGAAGGCGACCGCCCCGAACAACGCGGCCTGGAAGACCCCGTCGGCTCCCTGGCCCGCAAGGCGCGTCGCCAAGAGCCGGGTTTTCACCGTTCAAGAGTACCGACGAGCATGCGCGAGCCGTGCCATGATGAGGGCGTGGGCGGCGACGATTCCGACGATCCGATGGCCGGCACCGGGGGCGGGGCCGATGGCCGGTTCGGCGCGGTGCCCATCCGGGCCGGGACGCTGCTGATCGCCTCCCCGTCGCTGACCGAATCCTCCTTCGCGCGCACCGTCGTCTACGTCATCGAGCACGACGAAGGCGGCAGCATCGGCGTTGTCATCAACCAGCCGTCGCACTCGGCGGTCCACAACCTGCTCCCCCGCTGGTCCGATCTCGCCGCCAACCCCAAGGCGCTGTTCGTCGGCGGGCCGGTCAAGCGCGACGGGGCGCTGTGCCTGGGCGTGGCGGAGCGCGGCGTCGACATCCACGGCGTTGAGGGGGTGATGACGGTGAGCGGCCGCGTCGTCCTGGTCGACCTCGATACCGACCCCGACGAGGTGGCGCCGCTGTTGGTCGGGGTGCGCATCATGGCCGGTTATGCCGGCTGGGGGCCGGGACAGCTCGACGACGAGTTGGGGGAAGACAGCTGGTTGGTCGCCTCGGCGATGGCCGACGATGTGCTGGCACCGGCCGGGGTGGACCTCTGGGCGTCGGTGCTGCGGCGACAGCCGTGGCCGCTACCGTTGCTGGCTACCTATCCGATGGATGTGACGGCGAATTAGGCGTGATGCCCGGAACTCGACTAGGGCGATGGTCCCGAGCTTCGTGACCCGTGTGTGATCGATTCGAGACTGTGGTTTGATTCTTAACGTTGCCTGTGAGTAACCTCCCTCACATTAAGGCACGTGACGTACTCGCGGTCGGGGTGGTTGACGACCCGCGGTCGTCGAATCAGCAGTGATCTTGGGGAACAGGAGCCTCTCAATGAGGAAACGATTGTTGGTAGTTGCCGCCTGCGCCATCGGCGCCGTGCTGGCCCCGGTCGCGACGGCGGGCGCCGCGATTCCCGTCGGACCCAGCGGTGGCGCTGCGGGTAAGGCGTGGACGCGCACCGCGCTCGGGCCGCAGCACTACCCCGGTGTGCACATCGATTGGGATGTCCCGATCCGGATGAGTGACGGCACGATCCTCAAGTCCAACGTCTACCGGCCCGCTGACGCGGCCGGTCGCCCGGTGGCGACGAAGACACCGACGATCGTGAACCTCACGCCCTACACCAAGCTGGTCTCGACGATCGCCGCCGAGACCTTGCAGCACCCGATCCTCGCTCCGATCACCGAGCAGATCATCAACATGATCAATCTGACCGGAACGCCGATCGAAGGCTTCGGAGACATCCTCAACGGCCAGAACGGCGGGGCGTTCCGCACGTTCACCGTCGACAAGTCGCTCGTGCAGGCCGGCTACAGCTTCGTCGTCGTCGACGTCCGAGGCACCGGCTTCTCGCAGGGCAAGTGGGACGTGTTCCAGCGCCGTGAGCAGCAGGACACGATCGAGGTCATCGACTGGGCGTCCAAGCAGCGGTTCTCCAACGGCAAGGTCGGCATGACCGGCATGTCGTACTCGGCGATCAACCAGATCTACGCGGCGAACAAGAACCCGGCGCCGCTGAAGGCGATCTTCCCGCTCGTTCCCGGCGGCGACCTGACCCGCGACATCGTCGCGCCCGGCGGCGCGCTCGGCGTCGGCTTCCTGCCGCTGTGGTTGGCGATGGTGAACGCGACCAAGATGGTTCCCGACGTCGCCTCGATGTTCACCGGCACCTTCGACTGGAAGTGGCTGGCGGACCGCTTGGCCAATCCGTTGGTCTTCTTCCCACAGTTGATGGCGGCGCTGTTCACCCCGGATATCAATTCGATCCCGCCGGACATGAAGCGCCTCGTCGTGCCCGGTTCGCGGGAGCGGCTGGACTGGATGGATCACGCCGACAACATCAAGGTGCCGACGATGATCAACGGCATGTGGTTCGACCTGTTCACCAACAGTGAAGTGCGGATGTTCAACAAGATCCCGCTGCCCATGGGTAAGAAGCAGCTGATCATGGGCGAGGGCTACCACATCACGCCGGGCCACGACCACGGCCGCCCGGGCACTCCCCCGCGGATCAACGTCCTGCAGCGAGCCTGGTTCGACAAGTGGCTCAAGGGGATCGACAACGGGATCGACAAGTACGGCCCCGCGACGCTCTACCAGATGGGCAACAAGTGGATCACCGCGCCGAGCTTCCCTCGGCCGGGCATGACGCGTCAGCGCCTGTATCTGTCGGACCGTCCCAGTGGGACTGCTCCGTACGCGGCGCGCGACGGCCGGCTGACCGTGGCCCCGACGAACTCCCGCGGCCGTCTGACCGTCGCTCCCGGGCTGGCCACCGTCTGCTCGCGCGACTCCGGGCAGCAGACGTTCGGTATGAGCGCCATCTTCCGCTTCTGCGGTAAGGACAACCGGATCGCCGAGCACGATGCGTTGACCTTCACCACGCCACCGGTGCGGACGGCGCGCAGCATCTCCGGCTTCTCCAATCTCCGGATCAACGCGGTCATGGATGCGCCCGACGGCTACTGGACGGCGATGATGACCGACGTGGCCCCCAACGGTGAGTCGACGGTGATCGCTTCGGGACAGGTCGTCGCCTCGTTGCGGTCGATCGACCAGGGCTCGTCCACCTTTGCCGCCAACGGCGACGTGATCGACCCGTTCTACACGCTGTCGCTGGCCGCGCGGAAGCGGGTGAAGCCCGGCGTCCCGGTGGAGATCGACTTGGGTCTGCTTCCGACCGAGGCGATGCTCAAGCCGGGTCACCGGTTGCGGATCGACGTCTTCGCGATGAATTTCCCGAAGGGTCTTCCGTTGCGTCCGCTGCTGAACGAGTCGATGCTGCGCCCGCAGCACATCCAGCTCGATCCGAATCGGCCGAGCTTCCTCAACGTGCCGGTGTCGAAGGAGTTCGAGTAGGGAGCATCGCGGTTCCGCCGGTGATCGGCGGGAATGGGTGTTAGCGTAGGATTTGTCCGAAAAGGAGACTGATGATGCGTACTCGGATTGCCAGTGGGATTGGGGCTGCTGCCCTCGTGGTGGCGGCCTTGACCGGATGTAATGTCTCGGCCTCGGTTGGCGGGAACACGATCAGCCAGGCCGAGTTGGAGAAAGAGACCAAGAACGTCCTTCAGCCGAAGTTCAATGTGCCGATCACCGCGCATTGCAAAGGCGGACTGAAGGCCGAAGCCGGGGCCACCCAGGAGTGCGTCATCGAGGGTGACGGCCAGTGGCAACTGGTAACTACGACGGCCACCGACGACAAGGGCAAGTTCAACGCGAACGCGATCCCCGGGACTGTCGCCAAGCCCGATTGGGTGAAGTAGGCACGCAAGCCTGTCAATAGTTCGGCCTCCGAGGGAGCGATTCCCTCGGAGGCCGAACTATTCGCTTACTTCAGGGTCCGGCCGCTTCGCGTACCGCGAGGCCAGCATGCTGCAGAGGATCAGCTGGATCTGATGGAAGATCATCAGCGGTAGGACGATCAGGCCCACCGTCGAGCCGGTGAACAGCACCGTCGCCATGGGAAGTCCGGCGGCCAGGCTCTTCTTCGATCCGCAGAATTGGATCGCGATGGTGTCTGCGCGGTCGAACCCGAGGCGGGGCGGTAGGGCACCGGTGACGATGAGCATGACGACGACCAGGGCGGTGGCGAGCGCGGCGACCGCAATGACCTCCCCGGCGCTGACCTGGGACCAGATGTGGTTGCGCATGCCTTCGGAGAAGGCCACGTAGACGACGAGCACGATGGAACCGCGGTCCACGAGCTTCGTCGGCTTCGCGTGCCTGGCGACCCAGTCGGCGATCCACGGCCGTGCGAGTTGCCCGACGAGGAACGGCAGCAGGATCTGCGCCATGATCCGCAGGACCGAGGAGCCGTCGATGTGCATGCCCGACGAGGTGTTCATCAGCCAGACCGCGAGCAACGGTGTGACGATGACGCCGATGAGGCTCGATACCGATGCCGCGACGATCGCCGCGGCCACGTTTCCGCGCGCGATCGAGGTGAACGCGATCGACGACTGGACCGTCGAGGGCACCAGGCAGGTGAAGAGCAGGCCCAAGTAGAGGTGTTCGCCGACGAGGGGTTCGACGAGAGGGCGCATCGCGACGCCGATGATCGGGAAGACCACGAAGGTGAACGCCAGGATCAGCAGGTGCAGCCGCCAGTGGGTGAGGCCGTCGAGGGCCTCGCGCGGGTGCAGCCGGGCGCCGTAGAGGAAGAACAGCAGGGCGATCGCGGCGATGACCACCCAGTCCATGACATCGGCGAACACGCCTTTCGCCGGGAACAGCGCCGCCACGACGACGGTCAACATGATCGAGATGACGAAACCGTCGATCGGCGACTTCGCGAGCAGGGCTCGCGGGGAGAGTGCCACTAGGCCCGCGTGTGGTCGTCGGTGGTGGTCTCGTCGTCGAAGCAGGCATCGCGCATCTCGCACCCGCCGCACGAGGTCCCGGTCCCGCAGATGTCCTCGTCACCGTGCGCGTGCTCACCGTCGGCAGAGTCGGCCTCCGCGTCATGTCCGCCGCATCCGCACTCCGAACCGCAACCGGACGGCTCGGCGTCGGGCGGTAGTGCGGCGACGGCGCGGATGGCGGTGCCGGAGAGAAGTCCAACAAGCCCGAGAGCGACGATGAGGCCGATCAGGCCCAGGGCGATGCCGGCGATCCCACGCTGCGACACGGCCAACCCGGCGGCCACGAGGGCAAGTACGCCGGTCGCGAGGAGGCCCGGAGCGACGACGCGGTTGGCGGCGGCGAAGGCCTTCTCGCTGCGCATGGTCTCCGTGCTGCGGATGCCGAAGTAGCGGTTTCGGCGTAGGAGCCCCGCCCACCCGGCGATGCCGAGCAAGATCCACGCGAGACCGCTGAGCGCGGCGATTGCCGCGACGAGGTATGCGATGACGTTGGCCACGGCTACCACTCTACGTCGCGTCGTAGGCCACCATTTACGCTGGTCGGGTGACTGGATCGAACCCTGACGCCGCCGCCTCCGACACTGCGCACCGCTACACCGCGCAGCTCGCGGGCGAGATCGAATCGCGCTGGCAGCAGCTGTGGAGCGAGACCGGCGTCTACGAGGCACCGAACCCCGTCGGGCCGCTTGCCGGTGACCTGAGTGTCTACTCCCCCGACGACAAGATGTTCATCCAGGACATGTTCCCGTACCCGTCTGGCGCGGGCCTGCACGTCGGACATCCGCTGGGTTTCATCGCGACCGACGTCTTCGCGCGGTTCTGCCGCATGGACGGACGAAACGTTCTGCACACCATGGGCTTCGACTCGTTTGGCCTGCCGGCCGAGCAATACGCCGTGCAGACCGGAACGCACCCGCGCACCACCACCGACGCCAACATCGAGCGGTACCTCGGACAGATCCGCCGGCTGGGCCTGGGCCACGACGAGCGTCGTCGTGTCGCCACCACCGACGTCGAGTTCTACCGCTGGACGCAGTGGATCTTCCTGCAGATCTACAACGCCTGGTTTGACCCGGACGCCGACGGCGCCACCGGGTCGGGTCGTGGCAAGGCACGGCCGATCGCCGAGCTGATCGCCGAATTCGATTCGGGGACAAGGACTCTCGACGACGGACGGTCGTGGTCGGAACTCGCCGCCGCCGAGAAGCGCGCGGTCGTCGACGATCATCGGCTCGTCTATCTCAGCAACTCACTGGTCAACTGGTGCCCGGGGTTGGGCACCGTGCTGGCGAACGAAGAAGTCACCGCCGACGGGCGCAGCGAGCGCGGCAACTTCCCCGTCTTCCGCAAGAACCTGCGCCAGTGGATGATGCGGATCACCGCCTACTCCGACCGCCTGCTCGACGACCTCGATCTGCTCGATTGGCCGGAGAAGGTCAAGACGATGCAGCGCAACTGGATCGGGCGCTCGCGCGGTGCGCACGTCGATTTCGCGCTGCCCGGTGACCGCCCCGTCAAGGTTTTCACCACCCGGCCCGACACCCTGTTCGGCGCGACTTACATGGTCCTGGCTCCCGAGCACGAGCTCGTCGACGAGATCATCGCCGACTCGTGGCCTTCCGGGGTCGATGAGCGATGGACCGGTGGCGCTTCGACCCCGGGCGAGGCGGTCGCCGCCTACCGTGCCTCGATCGCGGCGAAGTCGGACCTGGAGCGCCAGGAGAACAAGGAGAAGACCGGTGTTTTCACCGGTGCCTACGCGACCAATCCGGTGAATGGCGAGCAGATCCCGGTCTTCATCGCCGACTATGTGCTGATCGGCTACGGCACCGGTGCCATCATGGCGGTGCCGGGCCACGATGCCCGTGACTACGAATTCGCGACGGCCTTCGGCCTGCCGATCCGCGAGGTCATCGGCTCGGAGCAGGGCATCGCCGAATCGGCGTGGACCGGCGACGGCCCCCTGGTGAACTCCGGCTTCCTCGACGGCCTGCCCGTCGACGAGGCCAAGGCGCAGATCGTCGCCAAACTCGAGGCCGACGGCTCCGGCATCGGGACGGTCCAGTACAAGCTGCGTGACTGGTTGTTCGCCCGTCAGCGCTACTGGGGCGAGCCGTTCCCCATCGTGTACGACGCCGATGGGAACGCCCATCCGCTGCCCGAGTCGATGCTCCCCGTCGAACTGCCGGAGGTGGAGGACTACGCACCCGTAGCGTTCGATCCCGACGATGCTGATTCGGAGCCTTCTCCCCCGCTTGCGAAGGCCACCGAGTGGGCGAGGGTCGAGCTGGACCTGGGCGATGGGGTGCAGACCTACACCCGCGACGTGAACGTGATGCCGCAGTGGGCCGGATCGTCGTGGTACCAATTGCGCTACATCGATCCGACGAACTCAGAATTCTTGTGCGCCAAGGAGAATGAGGAGTACTGGATGGGTCCGCGCCCGTCAGTGCACGGGCCGGATGACCCCGGCGGGCTGGATCTCTACATCGGTGGGATGGAGCACGCGGTGCTGCACCTGCTGTACTCGAGGTTCTGGCACAAGGTGCTGTTCGACCTCGGCTTCGTGACGAGCAAGGAACCGTATCGGCGACTGTTCAACCAGGGCATGATCCAGGCGTACGCCTATACCGATGCGCGCGGCGTCTACGTGCCCGCCGACGACGTGTCCGAGCGCGACGGGAAGTTCTACCTCGGCGATGACGAGGTTTTCCAGGAGTACGGAAAGATGGGTAAGTCGCTCAAGAATTCCGTTGCGCCCGATGACATCTGCCGCGACTACGGTGCCGACACGCTGCGCGTCTACGAGATGTCGATGGGCCCGCTGGACCAGTCGCGGCCGTGGGCGACCAAGGACGTCGTCGGTGCTCAGCGATTCCTGCAGCGCGCATGGCGGCTCGTCGTCGACGAGGAGTCCGGGGCGGTGCGGGTGACCGACGCGCAGCCAACCGAGGACGATTTGCGGGCGCTGCACAAGGCGATCGCCGGGGTGCGAGACGACTACGCGAACCTGCGCACCAATACAGCCGGTGCCAAGTTGATCGAGCTGACGAACCACCTGACGAAGGCGTATCCCGCGGGTGCGCCGAGGGCGGTCGTCGAGCCGCTCGTGGTGATGTTGGCCCCGCTCGCGCCCCATATTGCCGACGAGTTGTGGGAGCGGCTCGGACACGGCGAGTCGTTGGCGCACGGGCCGTTCCCGGTCGCTGACGAGCAGTGGTTGGCGCAAGACTCGATCGAGATCCCGATCCAGGTCAAGGGCAAGGTGCGCAGCCGGATCACCGTCGCGGTCGACGCCGACGAGGAGACGGTACGCGCGGCCGCATTGGCCGACGAGAAGATCGTCGCGCTGCTCGACGGTGAGCCGCGCAAGGTGATCGTCGTGCCGGGCCGCATGGTCAACGTCGTCCCGTAGGCCGCCCCGTAGCCGACTGGGCCGTGCCGGACGGCCGACTGGGTCGTCCTCAACTGCCGAGTGGGTCGGGCCGGACCGCCGACTGGGCCGTCCCCAACCTCCGACTGGGCCGTCGGGCGTCGCCAAATGACCATATGGAAGCTCCGTTGCCCTGCGGCTCTGGGCAGATCCGCAGATGGCGAAGGCGGGCGAGACGAACACCGGACATGGTGGGCGAGGCGTCTATCTGCGAGATCCGAGCGGCCATTTCTTGGAGTTCATCACCGCGCCGTATCTGTAGTCGCACGGCCCAGTCGGCGGTTGAGGGCGGCTCAGTCGGCGGTTGAGGGCGACCCAGTCGGCGGTTGAGGGCGACCCACTCGGCGGTTGAGGGCGACCCACTCGGCGGTTGAGGGCGACCCACTCGGCAGTCGAGGAGGGCCCAGTCGGCGCTCAGGCCTCCAGCTCTCGGGCGATCGAGCGCTCCAGCTGCTCGGCGCCTGGAACCGGGACGTCGATCAAGCCATCCAGCTCGGCGCGCGCCTTCCGATACGCGGCCTGCCTTTCGGCAGGTGTTGCGGCCTCGTCGGCGGCGATCATCACCAACCGGCGGGCGCGCTCCAAGGATTCACGCTCGACCGGCGAGAAATCGGCCTGCTTGCGACGACGGGCTTCGCGCTCGGCCGCGTCGAATGCTGCGGCGTAGTCCAAGACCGCGTCGCGGTACTCGAATAAGGCGGCGGCGTCGACCTTCGCGGGGTCGGGCACCTCGTCGGCACCGGGTGACTCGGAGATAACGATCTGGGGCCGCAGCATGTCTGCCCGACCCTTGGCCTTGTGGAACTCGCGCGTGAGAGGCTCGCGGACGTCGACGAGCATCGGAAAGCGGATGATCGTCGCGAGGTCGATCTCGTAGTCCCACCACCGCTTGTCCACGTCGTCGTGGATCCGCAGCGTGGTGCGCAGTTGCTCGGCGTTGAGTCGCGTGACCCGTCGCTCCTCGATGTCGGCGGCCGAGCGGACCCGCTCCATCTCGAGCTGGTGCCTGCGCCGATTGGCGATGCCCTTGCGGTACTCGCGGACCATGAACTTGCCGAAGTAGGCAAGCGGGAAGATCAGCCACCAGTTCCAGGCCAGCGCGGAGAAGACAGGACCCACAATTCGATCGTAGCCATGCCCGCCGGAACCGGACTACTGTCGAATTCGTGGCCACCTGGGATCCGTCGGTGTATCTCGCCTTCGCCGACCACCGCACCCGACCGTTCGTCGAGCTGATCAACGCCGTCGACCTGGGGCCCGAGCAGGTCGCCAGCATTGTCGACCTCGGCTGCGGTCCGGGCCACCTGACGCAGTACCTGCGACGACGATGGCCCGACGCTCAGATCCTCGGCATCGACTCGTCACCGGAGATGATCGAGCAGGCGAGCACCGAGAACGACGATCCGCGGGCGTCCTACGCGGTCGAGGACGTCTCGACGTGGCTGCCGGCCGGGCCCGTCGACCTCATCGTCTCCAACGCGATGTTCCAGTGGGTCGATGATCAGTGGAACGTCTTGGACCGCCTGCTTGAACGCCTGTCCCCCGGTGGGGCCATCGCGCTCAGCGTCCCCGACAACGCCGAGAAGCACGCGCACCGGTCGCTCTATGAGTTGGCCAGTCGCGAGCCGTATGCGGAGCACCTCCTTGAGGCGCGGCGGCTCCAGCACCTGGGCGCCGACCAATACCTGCGGTTCTTCACCAATCGCGGACTCCGGGTGAACGCATGGGCGACGACTTACCTGCAGATCCTCACCGGCGACGATCCGGTGTTCACCTGGGTCTCCGGTACTGGTGCACGTCCCTTCCTGCAGGGCCTCGATGACGATCTGCGCGCGACGTTCGTCGAGGAGTACAAGGCGATGCTGAGGGCGGCGTACCCGTCCGAGTCCTTCGGGACGGTCTTCCCGTTCACGCGCACCTTCGCGGTGGCGACCAAGACGTCGCCCGCCTGACCCGGTGACGAGTACTTCCTATCCCCCGTCGCGCAACGCCTTGGCCGCCGATGTGGCGAGTTCGTCGGCGATCTCGTTGTAGTGGTCGCCGTTGTGGCCCTTGACCCATTCCCACGTGACTTTGTGGCGCGACTCCTCCTCGATCAGCCGCTGCCACAGTTCGACGTTCTTGACGGGCTTCTTGTCCGCGGTGCGCCAGCCGTTGCGCTGCCAGCCGGCCACCCACTTCATGATGCCGTTGCGCACGTAGCTGGAATCGGTGTACAAGATCACCGTCGACGGCTTGGTCAGGGCCGCCAGGCCCTCGATTGCCCCGGTGAGCTCCATCCGGTTGTTCGTCGTGTCAGCCACGGCTCCGGACAGGCGCTTTTCGTGGCCCCGATAGCGCAATACCGCGCCCCAGCCGCCGGGACCGGGATTGCCCAGACAGGCACCATCGGTCGAGATCTCCACAACACCGGGGTCGCCGCTCACAGGGAATCAGGGTACCGTCACGACGATGTTGCGATTGGGTCGCGACCCTCGCGCACCCACCACTGACTATTCACAATAGTCACGCCAGTAACAAGCTGATTGGATGTACCCGCATGCCCGCACGTCGTCGTTCCCTCGTGGTCGGCCTGACCGTCGGCCTCGCCGTGACCACCCTGACGTTGGCAGCACCGGGTGCCCACGCTTCACCCTGCAACGCCCTGGGCCCGGTAGGGCACGACGTCGGCAGCACCGGCAGTGCGGCGTCGTCCCGGATCGGCATGGGGAGCCTCGACTTCGGCAGCTACTCGGCACCGGGCAAGAAGCCGCAGATGCCGCTGAAGAAGCTGAAGGGCGGACCGAGCCAAACGGTCCAATGGGTGACCGGACCCCTCAGTCCCAACCGCACCGACAAGCGGTTCTCGATCACCGCGACCGACGTCGGCGTCTCGTGGGACAACGGCTCGGGCCAGGTGCTGATGGCCTTCGGCGACACCTGGGGCAAGTGCAACGGTGCGCTGGTGTGGCGCCACAACACCATGCTGCGGGCCAAGGGCAGCAGCGACGTCTCCAAGGGCATCACCTTCCCGAATGCGCGCCCAGGCGACATCCGTTCGGGTGCTTCGGTGACCCCGGCACAGCCGACGTTCGCGCAGCCCATCACCAACGCGATCGGCATCCGGAACATCGAGGTCGGGCGCATCCCGACGGCGGGCATTTCGATCGGCGGCGTGCAGTACCTGTCCTTCATGTCGATCCAGCGGTGGGGCGAGGCCGGTCGGTGGGAGACCGGCTACTCGGCGCTCGCCAGCTCGCACGACAACGGCCAGACCTGGCAGGTGCAGAACAACACGATCCGCTCCCGCTACGAGTTGAACCTGCCCGGCGTCCCGCAAACGTCGACGGGGCAGGGCCGCTTCCAGGTGAGCTCGTTCCTACGCCAGGGTGACTGGGTCTACCAGTACGGCACCCCCAACGGCCGCTTCGGCGCGCTGTTCCTTGCACGCGTCCCCGCGTCGCGCATCCTCGATATGAACGCCTACCAGTACTACAACGGCGGCGGTCGGTGGTCGAACTACAGCGGTGATGCGACGAAGATCGCGACGGAGCCGATTGCCGAGGTGTCGGTGCGCTACAACAACTACCTCGGCAAGTTCGTCATGCTGTCCTCGCGCAAGGGCAGCATCACGTTGCGCACTGCCCCCAATCCCGAGGGGCCGTGGAGCGGACCGCGCACGATCGTCTCCGCCAGGCAGATCAGCAAGCTGTACGCGCCGTACATCTGGCCGCGCGACACCGGCGGCGCACTGTACTTCGTGGCGTCGCGCTGGGATGACTACAACGTGATGCTGATTCGCACCGACCTCTCCTCGTTCCGGTAGAACAGCGCCCGGATATCGCGTTGACCGGCGGTTTTACCTCGACGAGGAGTCGACTGCCGGTGCGGTGACCGGGTGGGGCGGGGGAACCGCCCGGAGAGCTGGTGCGTCCAAACCAGCATGACAACACCGATTCCCTCCCGCCCTTTCGGCGTCGAGCCGAGCGAGATGGCCGCTCTCGCCCAATCCTGGCAACGCAGCGGCCACGTCCTGGGCACCCTCGACGTTGACGACCTCGAGAACACCGCGGGGACGGCCCGCTGCATGAACGCGGTGCGCTCGGCTGCCGGACCGACGAGGCGTGTCGTCCGAGGTGTCGCCACGCGACTCGACGCCTTGAGTCAGATCGCGCGCCGGTTCGGTGCGTCGGCGAGGGCCGACGACGACGCTGCCGCGGCAGCGCTGCGTGGACTGGCGGACCGGTGATGCTCACCGTCGACGAGGTTGCGGGCTGGCCCGAGGAGCCGCTGGCGTTGGCGGCGCGGCAGGCCCGGGATACCGGTCGCACGTTGCGGACCGAGGTGACCGGTGCCCGCGCCGAACTGACACGGTTGAAGAGGTGGCACGGACGGGCCCACGACGCGGCAGCGCATCGCCTGGCGCAGGAGGCCGACCACGCCGAGGAGATCGCCCGGGTGCTGGCGGCGTTTGCCGACACCGCTGCCGCCGCGGGAACCGAACTCGCCGCTGGTCGAGACACGGTGATGCGGCTCGTCGGTGAGCAGTCCGGTATCCGCGCCGACGGGAAGGATCGCGCTATCGACACGGCGGAAGACTCCGCCCAGCCGGACGCGAAAGTGCGGGCCGCTCTCGCCGACCTCGACGGGATCGACCGACGCCGCGCATCGGAATTGTCGCGCCTGAGTGCCGACCTCGACGCGATGGTCCACGGCCATGTCACCGTTGCGACCCCGGAGGGCCGTCGTGATCCTGATGGCATCGTCAATCGACTGGTCGCCCTGACCCCCGAGCAGCGTCGCGACCTGTTGCGGCGGATGAGCTCGGGCGATGTCGACCGGGTGGTCGCCGCAAACCCACAGGTGGTGGGCAACCTGGACGGCGTGCCCTTCGGTGTCCGGATCGTTGCCAATCGGCGGAGCATCGAGGAGGCGCTCGAGGCGGAGATAAGCCGCGGGGCCGGCGACGGTCCCCGTGCGCACCAGCTTCGGGCGATGCTGGGGACGATTCCCGACCCGCACCATCCGGGCCGACGTGTTCGGCGGCAGTTCATCACCTTTGCCAACACCAAGGCGGGGCGATCGATCGAGATGTTCGGGGCGTGGTCGTCGCAGACGCGTGGCGCGGCCGTCTACGTTCCCGGGACTGGAACGAAGATGGACTCCGCCGGCGCCAACCGGACCGCGGCGTGGAACTTCGCCAACCGCAGCGGGGCGCCGGTGTTCCTGTACATGGACGGACAGTTCCCGCCGAACCTCGCCGCCGCGGCGTCGCCGGGCTTCGCGACGTCGATGGCTCCCAATCTCGTGGGCTTCTCACGGGCGCTCGACGCCGAGGTCGCCGATCACGCCCCGGGGGCGGCGACGACCTACATCGGACACTCCTACGGTGGTGCGGTCGTGGGTACCGCTGAGCAATTGGGGCTGCGGGCTGACCGCGTGGTCTACGCTTCCGCGTCGGGTACCGGAGTACTCCCGGGTGGCGCCGATGCGTGGGTCAATCATGATGCGGCACAACGGTATTCGGTGACCCCGCCGGGCGATCCGATCCAGCCGGTCCAATCCTCCGGCGCGCACGGCGGTGACCCGGACAACGCTCCGGGGGTCACCCGCATGGATTCCGGCGACTACTCCAACGGCGAGCGGGTGCGGGGCGTGCACGGCCACGGCGCCTACTTCGACGATCCCGGCAGCGATGCCTTCAAGAACATGGTCGCCGTCATCCGGGGCGAGCCGGTGACACCCTACGTCGAGCGCGAGCCCGACATGCCGCGTCCCGGGTGACGCGCGTATCCAACACGGCGAGCAGCTTTCCATCTCGTTGCGATGTTGGTGTGCGCCTTGCCGTGGTGGAAACGCACGGCATGTGTGCGCCTAGGGTGGATTCATGTCGACACCTTCGCCCCGCTGGATCACCGAGACCGCACCCGGCCACAGCGAGTGGTACATCGAGCGCTTCCGGACGATGGCTGCCGACGGGGCCGACCTCGTGGGCGAGGCGCGGCTGATCGACGCGATGGTGCCGCGCGGCGCGCGAATCCTCGACGCCGGGTGCGGGCCGGGGCGCCTCGGCGGCTACCTCCACGAGGTCGGGCACCGCGTCGTCGGAGTCGACGTCGATCCCAAACTGATCGCCGCTGCGCAGGAAGACCATCCGGGTCCGAAGTGGCTCGTCGGGGACCTCGCCGAACTTGATCTCCCGGCGCGCGACGTCACCGATCCCTTCGACGTGATCGTGTGCGCAGGCAACGTCATGGTCTTCCTGGCGCCCGGTACCGAGGCGCAGGTGTTGCGGCGACTGGCGGCACACCTCGCCGACGAAGGGCGGATCGTCGTCGGGTTCCACACCAACCGGGAACTGGCACTCGACGATTTCGACGAGGCCGTCGTCGAGGCCGGCCTTCACCTCGACCTGCGACTGGCGACGTGGGACCTGAGGCCGTGGGCCGATGATGCGGACTTTGCGGTCTCGATCCTTCGTCGTCGGCAATAGCTGATCGGACCAGGCCCAAGTACTACGGACTCGACTCGGTCTAGTCCGCCGGTAGGCCGTTCTCGGCCAGCCACTTCCGGGCACGCGTGGTCGAGGCCTGTGAGAGCCACGCCTCCTGGACTAATTCGACGATCTCGTCGCGGCTCACCTCGGCCAGCCGGCTCGCGCGGATCAGCACCGACGGGTGCCCGGCGAAATGCGCAGTGGTGAAGAACGGGCTCTCGGGATCCTCGACCAGGGCAAGTTTGTCGCCCTCCCCGGCAACCCAGATGACTATCACATCGGTATAGCGTTCGCCGGTCTGAGGATCGACGGCATCCGGACGCGGATTGCGGAAGAAGATGAACGACTTCTGGCCGACTTGGTAGACCTCATTGCCCTGAGAACCGTCCGTCACGGTGACGTGCGGCATGGCGAGCGCCGCCTGGTGTATGTCGTCGATGCGGGCAGGCCGGAAACTCATCCCACCACGGTAGGCGGGTTCGCCCCGGCTTCGTTGCTCTAGCGGGCGAGGAAGGCCGCGACCGTCGACTCGAAGGCTTCCTTGGCCTCGATCATCACCCAGTGCCCGCACTTGGGGAAGATGTGCAGCTCCGCGTCGGGGATGAGGCGCATCGGCACCATCGACATGTCCGGCGGGCTCACCCGGTCGTCGCGGCCCCACGTCAGCAGCGTCGGACACGCGACCTTGTGCATCATTGCCCAATAGGGCGCGATGTCGGCGGCGGCGAGGAACTGCTGCTGCATCTCAAAGGCTTTGGAGCCGTACATCATCGCCGCGGTCTTCTGTGCGTCGGGATTGATGGCGGCCTCCCAGCGCTCCTCGATGAGCTGCTCGGTGACGATCGCGCGGTCGTAAACCATCGAATTGAGCCAGCGGATCAGCTTGTCGCGATCGGGGGCGTCGGTGAACTCCTGCAGCAGTCGCAAGCCCTCGCTGGGGGAGGGGCTGAAGATGTTGGGCCCGACCCCACCGATGGTGACCAACTTCGCCACGCGCTCAGGCTTCTTGATGGCCAGGTTGATGCCGACGACGCCGCCCATCGAGTTGCCGATCATTGCTGCGGACTCGATGCCCAGCCCGTCCATGAACCGCGTCACCGAGCTACCCGCGGTGAGCACCGGGTGCCCCTCGACGGGCTCGCTCACGCCGAACCCGGGGAACTCGACGATGAACGTGCGGTGCGTCTGCGCGAAGAACCCGAGGTTATTGCGGTAGTTGCGCCAGCCGGTGACGCCGGGGCCCGACCCGTGCAGCAGGATCAGCGGGGGAGCGTCGGGGTCGCCAGCCTCGTGATAGACGATTACGCCCTTGTCGGTCGCCAGTTCGCGCTTCGTTGCGTCGTATGAGACATCCACGGACCAATACTAGAACAGGTTCTAGTTTGGTGGGAAGGGGCCCATTGGCGGTGCGGGACGGCCCACTCGACGACGGGGGACGGCCCACTCGACGACGGGGGACGGCCCACTCGGCGGGCGGTGGCTACCAGATGCGCACGCGCTGCGCCGGTTCCAGGTAGAGCTTGTCGCCGGGCTGCACGTCGAAGGCGTCGTAGAAGGCGTCGATGTTGCGCACCACGCCGTTGCAGCGGAACTCCGGCGGTGAGTGCGGGTCGACGGCGAGCCGCTTGATGGCCTCCGCGTCGCGCACCTTGGAGCGCCAGATCTGCGCCCAGCTGTAGAACAGGCGCTGATCGCCGGTCATGCCGTCGATCACCGGAGGATCGGGGTGGGCGAGGCGATAGGCGACCACCGCGATCGACAGCCCGCCGAGGTCGCCGATGTTCTCGCCGATCGTGAACTCGCCGTTGACCTTGTTCGCCGCATCCAGTCCGGTCGGTGTGAACTCGTTGTACTGGTCGATGAGTGCGCGCGTGCGTGCGGCGAACTCGGAACGGTCCTCGTCGGTCCACCAGTCGATGAGGTTTCCTTCGCCGTCGTACTTGGCGCCCTGGTCGTCGAAACCGTGCCCGATCTCGTGCCCGATCACCGCTCCGATGCCGCCGTAGTTGACGGCGTCGTCGGCATCGGCGTCGAAGAACGGCGGCTGCAGGATCGCGGCGGGAAACACGATCTCATTCATGCCCGGGTTGTAGTACGCGTTGACGGTTTGCGGGGTCATGAACCACTCGTCGCGGTCGACGGGCGCCCCGATCTTGGCGAACTCGCGATTGTTCTCGAAGGCCGCCGCACGGGCGACGTTCCCGATGAGATCACCGCGGTCGACGAGTAGAGCGGAGTAGTCGCGCCAGTGCGCCGGGTAGCCGATCTTCGGGTTGAAGGACTCCAACTTCGCCAGCGCCTTGGCGCGCGTGGCCGGGGTCATCCACTCCAAGTCGCTGATGTTGCGCCGGTAGGCCTCGACGAGGTTGGCGATGAGCTCGTCCATCCGGGCCTTCGCAGCCGCGGGGAAGTATTGCGCGACGTAGCTACGACCGACGGCGAATCCCATCGCCTCTTCGACAAACGCGACACCGCGCTTCCAGCGCTCCCGGAGCTCGGGCGCCCCCGAGAGCGTGCGCCCGTAGAACGCGAAATCCTCGTCGACGAACGCTGTGGGGAGATACGACGCCGCGGAGTGGAGGAGCTGCCACCGCAGCCATGTCTTCCACTCGTCGAGCGGACGGGAGGCGATGAGATCGCCTGCGCCGGAGACGAATTCGGGTTGGCGCACGACGACTTCGGCGAACACCGGGTCGTGCGTGGAACCCAATCCGGCGATCCACTGCTCGACGTTGAAACTGCCGGCCAGCGCGGCGAAGTCGCCGTAGGAGAGCAGGTTGTAGGTGCGCTCGGCGTCGCGGCGGGCCACAACGTCCCAGTGGTGGGCGGCGATCGCAGTCTCGAGATCCAGGATCGTCGACGCAGAGTCGGCTGGATTGTCGAGGCCGGCGAGTCGCAGCATCGCCTCGATGTGGTTGCGGTAGTCCTCGCGGATCGCGGCGTACTTGTCTTCGCGGTAATAGCTCTCGTCGGGCAGGCCCAGCCCGGATTGACTCAGATGCACGAGGTAGCGCGACGAGTCTTTGGCGTCGGTGTCGACGTAGAAGCCGATCAGGCCGGAGACGCCGTGGCGCTGAAGCCGACCGAGGCGTCGGGCGAGGTCGGCCGTGGTGGTGACGGCGTCGATGGCGGCGAGTTCGTCACTGATCGGACCGATACCCAGCGCCTCGATATGCGAGGTGTCCATGAACGACGCGTAGAGGTCGCCGATTTTGCATTCGTCGGTGCCGGATTCTGTGTGGGACGCCGCGGCGGCGACGATCAGGTCGCGCACGTTCTCCTCGGCCCGGTCGCGCAGCACGATGAAGGAGCCGTCGATGCTGCGGTCGGCCGGGATCTCGTGCGTCGCCAGCCACTTGCCGTTGAAGTGGGCGTACAGATCGTCCTGGGCGCGTACCGCATCGTCGGTGTAGGAGGAATCGATGCCGGAAGCAGGGGTCGCAGTCACGGCATCCATCCTGCCGTAAATCCGTCGAGTGGGTTGCCGACGTCCGCCGAGTGGGCCGTCCCGGACCGTCGAGTGGGCCGTCGCGCACCGTCGAGTGGGCCGTCCACATGATCCCGGGGCACACTGGACCCATGGGTTACGCGGTGCATCGCGCCGGCGACCGGTTCACGACGACGACGGACTGGTTGTCGTCGGCGCACAGCTTCTCCTTCGGCGACCACTACGACCCGGGCAACACCCATCACGGCGTGCTCCTGGTCCACAACGACGAGACGCTGCGCCCGGGCGAGGGCTTCGCCACCCACCCGCATCGGGAGACCGAGATCGTCACGTGGGTGCGGTCGGGGAGCCTCGTGCACCAGGATTCGCGCGGGAACAACGGCATCGTCTATCCGGGTCTGGCCCAGCGGATGAGTGCGGGCAGCGGCATCGAGCATTCGGAGCGCAACGACACCTGGACCTCGGCCGATGGGCTGCGTGTGGAGGGTGCCGGGGCCGTCGACGTCGACTACGTGCAGATGTGGGTGATGCCCGACGAGTTCGGCCTCGACCCGGGATACGACCAGGCTGACGTTTCGGAGCAGCTCGCGGCTGGCGGCCTGATCCCGATCGCCTCTGGGGACCCTCGCCTCGATTCGGCGATCCGAATCGCGAACCGCTCGGCCACCCTGTGGGTCGCGCGATTGAGCCGGGGCCAACGGGTGGCCATCCCGGGCGGCCGGTTCGTGCACCTGTACGTCACCGACGGCGCCATGCGCTTGGACGGCCGGCTGATCACGGCTGGTGACGCCGTCCGAGGAACCGACGTGGGCGGCGAACTCCTCGTCGGCGATTCCGCCGAGACGGCCGAGGTGCTCGTCTGGGTGATGAGCATTACCCTTGGCGAATAAGAACGAGTAATATCCGCGTTATTCAGGGTTAGTCGAAGCGGTGGGTTCCGAGCCTCGTCGTCGTGGGCAGTTTGTTATTGCGGTGTGACGGTGTTGCAACGGATTCGGGGCGCGTCGAGATCGCGCCCGTGTGTGACAGATGTGAAGATTGGGACCTATGAGGCAAGAGGGTATTGCGCGGACGGCTGCGACCAGAGGGTCGGGCCAAGCAGCGCTGCGTGCTGACCAGGTGGTCACTCGACGGCGTTGGGTCGCCGCGTTCGGCGTGGGGATCACCGCGGTCGTGGCGTGTGGTGCGGCGCTGACCTCCTGTTCTTCGGCGCCCAAAGGCGCAGCCCTGGTGATCAACGACTTCGCGTCGGCGGTCTCCAAGCAGAATTTCGAGCGCGCGGCATCGCTCACCACTGCGCCGGGTCAGGCGAAGGACGCCCTGCTCGTCACGAAGGAAGGCATGCACCCGTCGGGAATCCAGACGAAGGTGCTGCGCACCATGAGCTACAGCGACGGGACCGCCGGCTTCACGCTGAAGACGACCTACATTTGGGACACCGTTGCCGAGGGCGGCGACCGGATCGACGGCAAGGCCCCCGATCGCAAGTTCGTCACCGAGACCCAGGGCACCGCGCGCAACGTGTCGACGGGGTGGAAGGTTCAGTGGGAGCCCTCGATCATCTACCCGGGCCTGCGTCCGGGCGGCCGCATTCTGGACGTCCGTACCGACGCGCGGCCCACCCCGCGGGTCCTCGCGCGTAACGGCAAGCCGTTCATGGTCATCGCGCCAGTCCGAGAGGTAGTGATCGATCCGGCAGCGACCCCCGACCTCGGTCGGACCGTCAGCGCGCTCGCGGGCGTCATCGCTCCGATGGCGCCGCAGATCACCTCCGAGGTGATCCTTGAGAAGATCGCCCAACAGCCCGGCCAACCCGTGGTCGCGGTGACGTTGCGCGAGCCCGACATGCAGGTCTTGGCCGGCGACCCGGGGAAGATCCGCGGCGTGACTGTGCGCCGGACGGATCGTTTGGTCATGACCGATCGCCGGCTCGATTCGCCGTTGGAGGAGGGACTGACCAACTACTGGCAGGCGATCCGCGACGTCACCGCCGGTTGGCAGATCGTCCTCGACCAGCCCGGGGCGCAGCGGCAGCGCCTCGACGGCCACCAGGGCCCGCCCGGACCCAACGTCGCCACGACGCTGGATCCGCGTGTCCAGAACGCTGTTGGAATTGCCGCGATCGAGGTCGCGCAACCGACCACCGTCCTCGCGCTCGACGCCACCACCGGCGGAATCCTCGGCATGGGCCGCAACAAAGCGGCGACCGAACGCGGGATCAGCATCGACGGTGAGTATGCGACGGGGTCGACGCTCTCGGCCGTCTTCGAGTCGGTGATTGCCCAAGCCAAAGCCCAGAACACCAGCACCGATGAGTTGCTCGACCGCCTGGGCCTCGGCGTGGCGTTCACCATCCCCGGGGCATCGTCGCCCCAGCGCAACGGTATCGGCGTCGACAAGGCCGATTCCGGCGCCAAGGCTGACCAACGTCCCGGCGAGGTCCGCGCCTCGATGGTCAACGTTGGCGCACTCGGCGTCGCGCTCGCCCGCGCAGTCGCGGGGGAGAGGACCTCTGTCGCGCCCTACATCGTGAAGGGGCAGCAGACGCGCGTCGACGAGGGTCAGCTCGGCGCCTTCGACGGCGAGCTGGCGCGCCCCGTCCTCGATGCCATGGTGGCGACGGTGCGCACCGGCGACGCGAGCGATCTGCGCAACGCCAAGGGGTTGCGTGCGCTGGTGGGCACTAACGGACCCAACGGGCCGGGGTGGTTCTTGGGGATCATCGACAAGAAGGTCGTCGTGGTCTACTGCGAGGGCGAGCACTCGGGCACCGCCGCGCTACAGGCCGCGCAGAAATACCTGTCGGTCCGCAACGACCGCCTGGAATGATCGGCTACTGCCGCTGCCGACGGGTGACTAGCCGGTAGGCGCGGTTGGCGACGATGCGCCAGCCGACGAGGAAGAGGCACAGCACCACCGTGGCCACGCAGATGAAGGCGGCCGCAGTGCCCTGATGGAGGACCGCTCGCAGGGTCATCCCGACGGCCACCGTGAATATCCAGATGGCTACCCCGAAGGGGACGGGCCGCTCGGGCCGGAACACGCGCGCGCCAGCCGAGTCCGGCGACCCGATGTGGGCGTAGACGTACATCAACGACCAGCCGACCGCGGCGCCGGCCAGGAACGGCCACGCGGTGTCCACAACGCCCAGGACGGTCATGTCCTTGCGGTGGCTCTCCCGACCGGAGGCGGCGAACAGCGCGATCATCACAACGTCGACCACAGCCGTCACCAATAGCGGTAGCTGCAGTGTCGGGCCGGGTTGGCGGGTATTCACTCCGGTGGTCATCGCCCTCCACCGTAGCGGCCTCTGCGCATGTCAGGGCGCTCAGACCCCCCACATCGCGGCTACGTGACGGGCATCGGTGCCACAGCACCCACCGAGTTCGACCACGTTTCCGAACTGCTCGAGCAGCGGCTTCTGCACGGCGGCGAGCTCGTCGGGGTCCCCGTCGTCGAGGGTATCGGCGGCATCGAGCTCGTCGTGGCTGCGCCGGGACGCATTGACGCGCAGGCCACCGATGCGATCGCGCCAAGCACCGTCGTCGATGGCTTGTGAAATGTGATCGGGGTGGGCGCAATTGACCAGGAAGTACTCCGGTGCTGCTTCGGCATCGACCGTGGTCACGGCTGTGCTCAGTGGTGTGCCGTCGGGGAGCCGTCCGTCGGTTTCGACCGTGAAGCCGATGGCTACCGGGATTCCGACGTCGGCGGCGGCGCGGGTGATGCCGATGGCCTCGCCAACGTCGGCGATGGTCAGCGCGACGGCTCGGTCGGCTCCGGCCGAGCGGAGGGACGCGAGTTGAGGTCGGTGGTAGGCGGCGGCGCGGTCGGGGTCGACGCTGGTGCTCTGATACCCGTCGCCGCGTGGTCCGATCATTCCGCTGATCCGGTGCCCGACCAGCTCATCGGTGCGTTCGGCGGCGATCTCGGCGAGGAAGTCGACGGCGGTCCGGTTGACCCGGTCCAAGGCCTCGGCGTCGTAGCCCAACGTGGCCGCGTGGTCAGGGTTGGCGCGCCAGGTCGGCGTCTCCAGATTTATCGGTGCACCAGCGCGGATCGCGATGGCGACGTAGCCCAGGTAGTAGTCGCGCATTGCCGCTCTCCCCTCGGTCGTGTCGAGCAGTGGGAATGCGGCGAATTCAGGGAGGTCGAACCCCCGGTGGAAGACCAGCTCTGTTTCGAGACCCCCGTCGGTGACGTAGCGCGTGTTCATGATCGGACCCTTCAGTTGAATCTGCAACAGACTGATTAGTCTGGTACGTAAGTTGTAGCAGACTAAACAGTCTGAAACAATGGTGTCATGCCCCGGGACGGATCACTCACGCGACAGCGGATTCTCGACGCAGCCCAGAAATTGGTGATCGACAACGGGTTCGGAGCCACCAGTGTCGACGCGGTGATCGCGGCGTCAGGGTCGTCGAAGGGGGCGTTCTTCCACCATTTCGCATCGAAGCAGGCGCTGGCCGAGGCGCTCGTCGACCAATATGTCGTCGGCGACCTGCAGCTCCTCGCCGACGGCTACGCGGCGGCGGAGTCGGCCGGCGACGACCCGGTGGACCGGCTGGAGGCCTTCCTTCGGTACTTCGAGGGCATGGCCGACGAGATCATGGCGGGAACGACCGGCTGTCTCTACACCTCGGTTCTGGCCGAGCAGCATTTGATCGACGCGGGGACTTCAGTGCCAATTACCGCGGCCACCGAGCAGTGGCGCGAGAGATTCGGGGCTCTTCTCAGGGCTGCGCTCGACGGACGTCGCGATGCCGACATCGACGCCCTCGCCGATCATCTGTGGGTGACATTCGAGGGCACCTTCCTCCTGGCGCGGACCACCGGTGAGCCCGAGCAGCTACGGCGCCAGCTCGCGGTGCTGCGCGAACTGGTCAGCGCCTACGTCGGCTAGGGGAGTCGCCGGCGTCGTCCCCGCCTGGGGACCCGTCGTCGTCGCGGGCCGCGCCGGCGTCATCACCGCCATCGGGGCGTTCGTCGCTGAAGCCCACCAGCGGGCGGTCGGGGTCGGCGGGAGCGCCAGCCCGCAGCCCTTCCTCGAGGTCGTCGGCGTGGTCGATGTCCGAGCGGAACCGCGTGCGGAACATCACCAGGATCACGACCCACCCGATCAGTGACACGATCGCCCAGCTGACCAGGCGATAGAGGATCACCGCGACTACTGCGTCACCGGTCGTCATCCCGGCCGGGACCAGTGCGGCGACCATGGCCGCGTCGACAATGCCAAGCCCTCCCGGCAGCAGCGGGATGGCCGTGCCCACCGCCGTCGACGCGGCGTAGGCCACCGCGACGCCGGTGATCGACGGGTGCGCGCCGATCGCCCAGCAGGCGAACAGCAGACAGCAGACGTCGGCAATCCAGTTGAAGAGGCTCCACCCGAAGGCGATTGCGGCCTCGCGCCGGGTGAGCTGGACCGCGCCCAATTGGTCGATGAGACGAACGAGGCGTTCCTGGCCAGCGTCCTTGGGGCGGTTGCGGACGTCGTTGTACCAGGTGAGTATTCGCGACGCCCACGCATGCACCGTCGCCGGATGACTGGCCAGGTACTGCAGGACGGCGACGAATGCGACAAAGCCGAGAATCGAGAACAGCGTCGAGTAGGGGCTGGTGCGCGCCCCGGCCAGGACGGCGCCGCCGATGCCGAGCATCGCCAGCCCGACGCCGGCGAAGAGCCCCGACATCACCACCTGCCACGACGCGACGACGGGATTGGCGCCCCAGCGGCGGGTCTCGCGGTAGGTGAACGCGGGCGCGAGGACCTGACCTCCCGGCATGGTCTGGCTCAACGAATTCGCGGCGAGCACGACCGAGAGCGACCGCCATTGGGAGACGACGACACCGGCTGAGCGGAACAGGGCGCGCTGGACCCGTGCGAAGCTGTCCAGGTTGGCCATGGAGGCCACGAAACAGGCCGACAACCAGCCCCAATGGATGTCGCCGACGCGGTCCCATGCGGTGGAGAACTGGTCGCGGATGAGATAGCCCTCGACGGCAAGAACGGCGATGATCGCAACCAACATGACCCAGCGAAGCGACTTGCGGCCCCGTTGCCAGATCGCGCTTCGCGATTTCGCCATGCTGGTCAGGGTACCTAACCCCGCGATCGTGCTCGTCTGCCTACTCTTGGACGCGTGAGCGAATCGTCGAACAAAGAGAAGCACCCAGTCACGCCCGGCGTGCGCGCCGCGGCTTCCTGGTCGTGGCGGTTGCTGGTCATCGGAGCGCTCATCGTGGTGCTCTTCATGGCCTTCAACCAATTCAAAACAGTCCTCGTCCCGGTGGCGATCGCAGTCCTGGGCACAGCGGGGCTCGTGCCCATCGTCGATTTCCTCGACCGTCGCGGGTTGCCCCGGTCCCTGGCCGTCGTCATATCGATGGTCGGCGTGCTCGGAATGCTCGGCCTCGTCCTGAGCTTTGTGGTCCGCGAGTTCATCAAGGGGTTCCCGGACCTGATGGCCCAGGTGACCCGAACGGTCAACTCGGTGAAGGAATGGTTGATCGAAGGGCCCCCCGGGTTGGACGCCAAGCAGGTGAACAACGTCGGCCGAGACGTGATCGAATTCCTCAACCACAATCAGGAAAAGGTGACCAGCGGCGCGCTCGCGACGGCGACCACCGCCACCGAGATCGTCACCGGCGCGTTCCTCACCATGTTCCTGATGATCTTCTTCCTCTACGGCGGCGGACAGATCTGGGGCTTTCTGACCGGCGTCGTCCCCATCGAGCATCGGCAACGGACCTACGACGCCGGCAACGCCGGATTCGGCACCCTCGTCGGCTATGTGCGGGCCACCGTCGCGGTCGCGATGGTCGATGCAGTGGGCATCGGAATTGGGTTGGCCGTCATCGGCGTCCCACTCGCCCTGCCGTTGGCGTCACTGGTGTTCCTCGGTGCGTTCATCCCCATCGTCGGTGCGCTGGTCACCGGCGGTGTGGCCGTGCTGGTCGCCCTGGTGACCAAGGGATGGCTGGCCGCCGTCATCGTCCTGATCGTCGTCGTCGCCGTTATGCAGCTGGAGAGCCACGTGCTGCAGCCGTTCCTGCTCGGCCGATCGGTCCGTCTGCACCCCGTGGCGGTGGTGCTCGCGATCGCGGCCGGCATCGTCCTCGCCGGAATCGTCGGCGGCCTGCTCGCCGTGCCGTTGATCGCCTTCCTCAACACGTCTATCCGCAAGCTGAAGGCCTGGCCCGACGATCCTCACGATGGATCGGAGATCGAAGTCTCCGGCGTCGTGCTCACTGCCGACGCCGACCCCCCGATGTGGGACACGAGGTGACCGACGACTCCCCACGGGCGCAGGCGCGCCGGGCCTGGCTGGCCCGGGTCCGGGAAAGCGTCGACGAAGACGCCTCGGCCCCGCTCTGGCGCGCCGCGCAAGTGTTCCGGGCGCTCTCGCTGGTCTATGCGATCGGCTATCAGGTCTCGATCAACGGACAACTGGACCGGCCGCGGACCGCCGCTGTGCTGGGTGTGGTCCTACTGGTCTGGTCGGTCGCCTGCGCCGTCGCGTATCTGACCGGGTTCGGGCGCAACTGGAAGTGGGTCGGCGCCGAGATCGTCATGACGGTCGCACTGCTGCTGTCTACGTCGTCCGTGGCGTCGACGACCTGGATCGACGAGAACCAGCCGTGGCCGACGACGCTGTGGGCCTGCAACGCCGTCATCTCCGCCGCCATCCTTGGCGGTGCCGCGGGCGGAGCACTCACCGGGCTCCTGGTGTGGGCGGCGTCGGTGTTCGTGAAAGGGCAGGTCAACCTCAACTTCGGCCGCAACGCCCAACTCATCCAGCTGCTGTTCCTGGGCCTCGTCGTCGGCTGGGCTGCGACGAGCGGACGGCGCAACCATGAACTGCTGACACAGGCCGCGCGGTACGCCGCCGCCGGTGAAGAGCGCGACCGGCTGGCCCGTCACGTCCACGACGGCGTTTTGCAGGCGCTCGCGCTGATCTCCCGCCGCGGACGCGAGATCGGCGGCGATACGACGGCGCTCGCGGAGATGGCCGGTGAACAGGAGAGGGCTCTGCGCCGCTTCCTCACCGAGCGGGCCGACGAGGATCGCGCGTACGGCGACCCGGCACCAGACGAGGGGGGCCGGGTCGACCTCGCGGCCCTGCTACGCCGGTACGCCGGCGAGGACGTCTCGGTCAGCACCCCGCGCGAAGCGGTCACCGTCCCTGCCCGCATCGGTGCGGAGGTCGACGGAGCCGTCGGCAACGCCCTGGACAACGTGGTGCGCCACGCCGGTCCGGGGGCGCGGGCCTACGTCCTTCTCGAGGACCTCGGCAGCGAGGTCGTCATCAGCATCCGCGACGACGGTGTGGGCATCGAACCGGGGCGCTTGGCGGCGGCGGAGCAGCAGGGCCGCCTCGGTGTCGCGCAGGCGATCGTCGGGCGCATCGAGGCGCTCGGTGGACGCGCGGAACTCGACTCCGCACCCGGAGCCGGGACAGACTGGGAACTGACCGTGCCGATCGACGAGGAGCTGCCATGACGATCCGCGTGATGATCGTCGACGATCACCCGATGTGGCGCGACGGAATCGAGCGCGATCTCGTCGCCGAAGGGTTCGAAGTCGTCGCCACCGCCGATGGGGTCGGTGCGGCGGTGCGCCGGGCCGCCGCCGTGCAGCCCGACGTGGTCCTCATGGACATGCAGCTGCCCGACGGCAGCGGTGCGCAGGCGACGGCCGAAGTCCTGGCTGCGTCGCCGTCGTCGCGAGTCCTGGTGTTGTCGGCCTCCGACGAGCGCGACGACGTGCTCGAAGCGGTCAAGGCCGGGGCCACCGGCTACCTCGTGAAGTCGGCCTCCCGCGACGAGATGGTGGCCGGGGTGATCGCCACCGCCGACGGGCAGGCGGTCTTCACGCCCGGACTGGCGGGCCTGGTCCTCGGCGAGTTCCGCCGCATGTCGGCCGGCGGCGACCCCGAGAAACCGGTCTTGTCACCGCGCGAGACAGAGGTCCTGCGCTACGTCGCCAAGGGGATGACCGCCAAGCAGATCGCGGCCAAACTCTTCCTCAGCCATCGCACTGTGGAAAACCACGTACAGGCCGCGTTGCGCAAACTGCAACTCGCCAACCGGGTCGAACTCGCCCGCTACGCGATTGAGCACGGATTGGACGACGAGCCGAGTCCGTAGCGGGTTTCCGCTACGACTCGTCTTGGTCGCGCGAGCGGCGAAGCAGGTCCTGGACGCTGATCTCCTTGTCGCGGTTGCCCGCAGCGCGCTTCCCGTCGGCATCGGGATCCTCGGCCGACGTGAACGCCGTCGGCGGGGCGACCTCCGACCCTGCCGGTGACACGGGGGGCGGCGTTGGCGTGGGATTCGGCCCGCTCGCTGGCGCTCCCGGCGCCGGCGTGGGATTCGGCCCGCTCGCTGGCGCTCCCGGCGCCGGGGTGGGATTCGGCCCGCTCGCTTGCGGTGCGGTGGCATCCGTCAGACGGATCCCTCCGACACCGAGCCGCCACGAACCGGTGTCGGGTGCGCTCGCGTCCGATGTTGCGCCAGCACTCGATCCGGCCCGCTCGCCCGACTCGGTCGCACGCTTGATTCGCGACTGCACCTGCGGTGCGGGCGGGGGCGTGGGATTCGGCCGGCTCGCTGGCGCTGCCGGCGCTGGTACGGAATTCGGGCGCGGAGTGATCGGCGGCTGCTCGGCCGACGGGACGATCCGCGGCTCGCTCGGTGCGACCGCGGGCGAGGGGATCGGCCCGCTCGGCTGCACGGCGGGTGATCCGATCGGCTCACTCGGCTGCACGGCAGGGGAGGGGGCAGCCTCGGCTGCGCGACGGGGCGCGGTGCCTGAGGCACGGGGGAATGCGGACGTGGGGGCCGTCGCGATCACCGTGCCGGCCGACATTGAGCGTGCGGCTGCGACATTGGCGTCGACCATCTGGTCCGGCTCGACCTCGAGGATCGTCTCGCCCAGGCCCAGCTTGCGCTGCATCGTCTTCATCCACTGGGGCGCCCACCAGCAGTCGTCGCCGAGCAGCTTCATCGTCGACGGGACCAACAGCATGCGGATGACCGTCGCGTCGAGGATCAGTGCCGCGATCATGCCGAAGGCGATGTACTTCATCATCACGATGTCCGACAGCGCGAACGCACCGGTGACGACGACGAGGATCGCGGCGGCGGCCGTGATGATCCGGCCCGTGTGCGCCGTGCCGACGCGGATCGCCTCGGTCGTCGACGCGCCCTTCTGTCTCGCCTCGACCATGCGGGACAACAGGAATATCTCGTAGTCCGTCGACAGACCGAACACGATCGCGATGATCAACACCAACACCGCGGCGAACAGCGGACCCGGTGTGAAGTTCAGCAACGACGCGCCGTGTCCCTCGACGAAGATCCACGTCAAGATGCCCAGCGTCGCACCCAGGCCGAGTGCGGAGACGAGCGCGGCCTTGATCGGCAGGACGATGGAACCGAATGCCAAGAACATGAGGAATCCGGTGACCAGCACCAGGATGATCGTCATCAGCGGAAGTCGCTGCAACAGGGCGTCGATGGAGTCCTGCGTCAGCGCCGGGGTGCCCGCCACGTAGACGTAGCGCAACCCATGGTGGTCCATGGACCGCAGGTACTTGATCGCGTTGGCTGTCTCCTTCATGTCCTTCGGGTCCCGCAGACCCGCCGACATTTGGACCAGACCATGGCCCGAGTCACCCCACGAGCCGCTGAGCGCACCCTCGTCGGCCGAGAGTGAGAACTCCTTGGTGAAGAAGCGCTGATCCGCCGGCACGTTCGCGTCGTGCTTGTTGGCCGTCTCGGCGAGCGCGGCGAGGCGGTCCTGATCGTCGGCGTTGTTCTCGTCGTAGACGACGATGAGCTTGATCTCCTCGGTGCGCTCCTTGGGGAAGGCCTTGTCGAACGCCTCCTGCGCCATGCGCGTCGGATTGTCCGGGGGCAGGTACCGCTCGCTGATGCCGCCGAATTGGATGTTGCCGAACGGGATGATCAGCGCGAGGAGCAACAGGACGGTCGGGATCGCCGTCATCAGCGGGTGCTTCATCACCCAGCCGGCCAGCTTGCCCCAGAAGCCGTCTTCGACTTCCTGCTTGGTCTTGGTGCGGCGCAGGAACGAGAAGCCGAACGCATCTACTCGGGGGCCGAGGATCGACAGGATCGCCGGCAGGACGGTGATCGAGAGGAATGCGGCGAGTGCGACTGACGCGATCGCCCCGTAGGCCACCGACTTGAGGAAGGCCTGCGGATAGATGAGCAGACACGCGATCGCGGCGATGATGATCGTCGCGGAGAACCACACCGTCTGACCGGCAGTCATCACGGTTCTTCGTATCGCGGCCTGTGTCGTATAGCCCTCGGCCAATTCCTCGCGGAATCGGCTCACGATGAACAGGCCGTAATCGATCGCGATGCCGAGGCCGATGAGCGTGACCACCGACTGGGCGAAGACGTTCAGCTCGGTGACCTGCGTCAGAAACTTCATGATCCCCAGCGAACCGGCGATCGTCAGACCGCCGATCAGGACGGGCAGTGCTGCGGCGATGACGCCGCCGAACACGAAGAACAACATGAGTGCGACGACGGGCAGTGCGATGACCTCCGCACGTCGGATGTCGTGTTCCATGCCCTCGCTCATGGCGTTGGCGATCGGCTGCAGGCCCGCCAGTTGGAACTTCGCGCCCTGTAGGTCGAAGCGTTCGTCGATGTTGTCGAAGGCGGGGCGCAGCTCCTTGTAGTTCTGCAGGATCGACGTGTCGTCGTCGCCCTTCACGCCGATGCTGATGAAGGCCTTGTTCTCGTCGAAGTTGAAGGCGTGCGACCGGATGATGTCCTGCGCGGCCTTGGCCGCCTGGCTGTTGTCGGCAAGATAGAACGGGTCGACGATGCCGGGGTCAGTGCGGCCGACGAAGTCCTTGGACTTCGGGTTTGTGACCAGGTCGTTGACGAAGTTCTCCATCTTCGTCCCGAACTCGAGGTCGTCGATCTTGACGCCCGGCGGCGGGGTCACCAACAGGACGATGTCGGACTTGTGGTCGCGACCCAGGACCTGGTCGGCCAGGATCGAACCCTTGACCGACTGCGAGGTGGGGTCGAACCACCCGCTCTGCGACAGGTGCTTGGGCAGGTCCAGCCCGTAGAGGCCGAGACCGGCCATGAGGGCGACCATGGCAGCGATGACGGCGTACCGCATCCGATACACGAATGCGCCGATCCATCCGAACACTGTCGGTTCCTTTCGTCACGCGGCGGGTCTGCGCCGTGACTCGGGCGGACCACGTCGGACCATTCTTCCAGGTCATGCCTGAATGCAATCTGAGCAGGGCCGATAATCCAGTTATCGGAGCAGCGCCGACAGCGGCCGGAACGGCGGCAACCATGCGCCGTCGTCGGGCAGCGCGTCGAGGGTGATGCGCGGCAGCGGCTCGCGGAACACGTTCGGGATGTCCTCGAGGTCGACGAAGCGCAGGCCGTCGACGCCCTGCGCCCAACTCGCGTGTTCGCGGAATCCGATGACGGTGACCGCGGTCCCCTCGCCGGCGATCTCCAGCAGCGGCTCGCGAAACGCTTGGCCGTCGGCCGAGGCCACGATGAGCCCCGCCAGACCGGTGGTGTGGCGACGGACCTCGATGTGGTCGAGCATGTCGTCGTCGACGTCGGAGTCCTCGGCGAGCTTGGGCTTGGCGAACACCGCGTAGCCCACGTTGCGCAGCGCATCGACCCATGGCCGCACGACATCGGCGCTGCCCGGGGTCACGTTGGTGAACACCGTGGCCTCCGCCTCGACGGGTCCTCCGCCCGCGGCGGTCCGCAGTGCTTCGGCCTGGGCCAGCAGCCATCGACCGACCGCGTCGAAACGCGGCCGATGCGCCGCGGTCGGGCGTCCGCCGATGATCGCCCCGAGGCCCATGTCCATGTTCGGGGCGTCCCACACCAGCAGGACGCGCCTCGTCGAAGACTGGCCGGAGATGATCTCGCCGACCCCGGCGGTGTCCGCGCTCATCGTCGACCCTCGGCTCGCACCAGGACGAACTCGGTGACAGTGCGCCCCTCGTCGGCGGCGCGACCCTCAAACTTGGTCGTGGGCCGGGCCAGCGAGATCGGGCTGTCGCCGGTCAGGGGGACGACGTGGGTCTGCGTCGTGTCCTGGTTCTCCAACAGTTCCCGGATCCACTCGGTGTAGTCGGCGTGGTCGGTGGCGATGTGCAGCACGCCGTCGTCGACGAGTTTCTCGGCCATGGTCGCGAGCGTGCCCGACTGCAGGAACCGGCGTTTGTGATGCCGGGCTTTGGGCCACGGGTCGGGGAAGAAGACGCGGATGCCCAGGAGGCTCTTGGGCTCGACCAGCTCGTCGAGCACCACCACCGCGTCCCCGCGGATCATGCGCACGTTCTGCAGCCCGCCGCGGTCGACGAGGCCGACTAGCTGGGCCAGCCCGGGCTGGTAGACCTCGACGGCGACGACGTCGAACTGCGGTTCATCGGCCGCCATCGCAGCGGTCGAGATGCCCGTGCCCGACCCGATCTCCAGGATCAGCGGTGCGGTGCGGCCGAACCATCCTTCGGCATCCAACGGTGGTTCGACGACCTTTCCGTCGGTGTCGGCGCTGGTCAACAGGTCTCGACCCAGGATGGGCCACAGATTCTCCCAATTGCGCCGCTGGCCGGGCGTCAGCGTGCCGCGCCGGAACCGGAAGCTGGTCACGCGCGGGTACAACCTGGACTGATCGACGGTATCGCTCACCCGAACATGGTCTCACCTGATTACATGGCAGCCGTCGGCTACGGGGGGATCGACCGGTCTTCTGCGGATTCCGGCGGACCGGGGGGTCGATGGTGGGGGAACGGCGCGGTGCCCGCTTCGGGCGCGTGGCGGTGGCCGGGTCGCCCGGCCCGGATGCGGCGGTATTGACCAGCGCGCTTGATGTCGAGGGCTTCGCCGTGGCCTCCGACGACGGTCCCGCGGCGGTCGGGCTGTATTGCGTCGATCTGAGTGTCGGCCCCGCGTCCTGCTTTGACGATGGTGGACCACAGGAATCCGCGGCGAAGCAGGGAATCAGTGAACTGCATTCCCGCTGCGACGCGGTCGCGATCGTCGGCGTGGGGCTCGAGCGCTGCCAACAGTGGCCCGCCCGGATTGCCGCGCTGGCCCGAGCCGCCGACCCCGACGGTGGTGCGGCGGTGTTCGCGGTCGCGCTGCGCGTCGCCGACGCCGGTGATGCGGCGGCGTCGGGTGTGCCCGAACTCGTCGAGTGGGCCGTCGAGCGCTCTGACGCCGTCGCGGCGGTCGAGCTGTCCCGCCGAGCCGCCGCAGAGCGGCTGAGCGGTCTTCGCGTTGGGTCCGCGGCCGTGCGGTCTTGGGCCGGGGGCACAGTCCACGCGGGGTTCCGGGAATTGGCCGCCGCGGGCCAGGAGGCGGCCGCCGGCATGCGGACCACCGAGGCCGCCCGGTTCGTCGAGTGGATCACGCGCAGCGCCGACGGCTTGGAGCGCAGCCTCGTGGCGGCGGTGGCCGAGCAGACGGCCCATCTGCGGGCAACAGCACTAGTCGGGCTCCAGGCCTACAGTCCGACGGCCGATCCGACGCCCTCGCCACCGCAGCGGCCGTCGTCGGGGATGGATCGGCATAGGCGCGCGTGGGGAGCCGAGGACGCGGTGATTGTCCTGTTGGGCGTGTCGAGCGGGCTGGGTGTCGGCCGTCTGGTCGCCGGATCGATATCCGGGTGGATCCCCGGGTGGATGGCGGTGATCTGCGCTGTCCTCATCGGACTGGCCGTCGCAGGCGGCGCGGTTGCGCTGCGCCGGCGCGTAGTGCTGCGGGCCCGGGCGCGGGCCTGGGTGGCCGAGGCGGTCGCCGATGCGCGCGCCCGCACCGAGTGGCGGACCGTCGCCCTGCTCAACGCTGCGGAGCCGGTGGTGGCAGCGCACGTGCGGCGCAGCGCAAATCGAATGGGGGGCGAATCGGATGGAACCGGAGCGTGGCGGGCTGCGTCTAATTAAGTGATGGACGGCGACTACACCGAAGACGGCTCTTTCGACGCCCCCGACGCGACGGGCGGCGTTGACGAGCACCTGTGGCTGGCCGAGTCGGGGCGGCTGTGGGACATGGGCCCGGCGACCGTGGACACCGATGCCGACGGCATCGACGACAGTCTGTCCCGGACGGACTCTACCGGGTTGACCGTCTTTACCGATACCGATCAGGACGGGCGCATCGACCTCATCACGCGGGTGGAAGCCGACGGCGATGTGTCGTCGTCGATCTACGACCCGGCGACGGGCGAGTGGAGTGCCACTCGGCCGGGCCGCCTGAGGTAGCCGGACGAACCTGTTCGGGGCCGGCCGCGATCGGGGGGCGGCCGGCCCCGGACAACCCGGCGTGCCCGTTGGGGCTCCGGTCGCAGATGTCGGAAACCCGACTCCCGATCGGGCTGCTAGATCGCGTATCCTAAGGAGCGGACCGACCGCGCTGCAGGTGGTCGGAGACTTCAGGAGACGCTTCAAATGACCTCTGCCACGATCCCCGGCTTGGACGCGACGAGCGCGCCCACCAACCACGCAGCCCTCCTCGCCTGGGTGGCCGAGGTTGCGGAGCTGACCCAGCCGGACCGTGTGGTCTGGTCGGACGGCAGTGACGAGGAGTGGGACCGCTTGACGGCCCACCTCGTTGAGGCCGGCACGATGGTCAAGCTCGACGACAAGAAGAAGCCCAACTCGTTCCTGGCCCTGTCCGACCCGGCCGACGTGGCCCGCGTCGAATCGCGCACCTACATCTGCAGCGCGACGGAGGACTTGGCCGGCCCCACCAACAACTGGGTCGATCCCGACGAGATGCGGGCCACCATGACCCCGCTCTACCGCGGCTGTATGCGCGGCCGCACCATGTACGTGATCCCGTTCTGCATGGGTCCGCTGGGCAGCGACGATCCCAAGCTCGGCGTCGAACTCACCGACTCGGAGTACGTCGTGCTGTCGATGCGCGTGATGACCCGCGTCGGCCCCCAGGTTCTCGAGGCACTCGGCGACGACGGGTTCTTCGTCAAGGGCCTGCATTCGGTGGGTGCGCCACTGGAGCCCGGCCAGGCCGATGTGCCGTGGCCGTGCAATTCCGAGAAATACATCACCCACTTCCCGGAGACCCGTGAGATCTGGTCCTACGGCTCGGGCTACGGCGGCAACGCGCTGCTGGGCAAGAAGTGCTACTCGCTGCGCATCGCCTCGGCGATGGCCCACGACGAGGGCTGGCTCGCCGAGCACATGCTGATCCTCAAGCTGATCAGCCCGGAGGACAAGGCCTATTACGTGGCGGCCGCGTTCCCCAGCGCCTGCGGCAAGACGAACCTGGCGATGATCCAGCCGACCATCCCGGGGTGGCGCGCCGAGACCGTCGGCGACGACATCGCGTGGATGCGATTCGGCAAGGACGGCCGCCTGTACGCGGTGAACCCGGAGTTCGGCTTCTTCGGCGTCGCGCCGGGCACCAACCACTCGTCGAACCCGAATGCGATGAAGACCATCGAAGCCGGCAACACGATCTACACGAACGTCGCGCGCACCGATGACAACGACATCTGGTGGGAGGGCCTCGAGGGCGATCCGGAGCACTTGATCGATTGGCACGGCAACGACTGGTACCGCGACGAGACCGACACCAAGGCCGCACACCCCAACTCGCGTTACTGCACGCCGCTGTCGCAGTGCCCGTCGGTCGCCCCCGAGTGGGATGACCCGGCTGGCGTGCCGATTTCGGCGATCCTGTTCGGCGGTCGCCGCAAGACGACGATTCCGTTGGTGACCGAGGCTCGCGACTGGGCGCACGGCGTGTTCATGGGTGCCACCGTCGGCTCCGAGCAGACCGCCGCCGCCGAGGGCACCGTCGGCCAGGTCCGCCGCGACCCGATGGCGATGCTGCCCTTCATCGGCTACAACGTCGGCGATTACCTGCAGCACTGGCTGAGCCTCGGCGAGAAGGCCGACGCGGACAAGTTGCCCCGGATCTACTACGTCAACTGGTTCCGCCGTGGTGCCGACGGCCGCTTCCTGTGGCCGGGCTTCGGCGAGAACAGCCGCGTGCTCGAGTGGATCATCGGCCGGATCGAGGGCAAGGCCGACGGTCAGGAGACCGCCATCGGCACCGTCGCGACGCCGGAGTCGCTGAACCTCGACGGGCTCGACGTGGAGGTCGCCGACGTGGCCGAGGCGCTCGCCGTCGACAACGCGCAGTGGCAGGGCGAGCTGCCCTCGATCAACGAGTGGTTCGACTTCATCGGTGACAAGCTGCCGCAGCAGCTGCGCACCGAGCTCGACACGTTGACCGCGCGCCTAGCGCAGGACTGACGCCACTCCCTACACCGCACAACGCCCGGGTCCACTGGACCCGGGCGTTGTTCTATACATCTGTCGGGAATCGGGGGCCAACGGCTTGACGTGACCGCTCTCACATACCTATGGTTAGACATCATCCAAAAAATGTATGACGTGAATGGAGTGGATCGGTGTCTCTGGGTAAACGTGCCGTGATTCTGGGCGGCAGCATCGCCGGAATGTGCGCAGCGGGGGCGGTCGCGCCGTACTTCGACGAGGTGCTCGTCCTTGAGCGGGACATCATCCCCGCCGACGCCGAGCATCGCCGCGGCATTCCGCAGAGCAAGCACCCGCACTTCCTGCTGAACTCCGGCCGCCGGGCGATGGACGACCTGTTCCCGGGCTTCGAGGATGCGCTGCTGGACGCCGGCGGCCTGCACATGATGGCGTCGCTGGCAGCCGCCCACTGCGAGGGCGACTACTGGGTGCCACGCAAAGAGGCACCGATGACGATGGTCTACGCCTCTCGTCTGCTCATCGAGCGCACGCTGCGCGACCGGCTCGCGACGGTTCCCAACATCCGCGTCGAAGAGGGCATCAACATCGAGGGCCTCGAAACCGTCGACGGTGGGCAGCCCGGTGGCCGCGTCACCGGCGTGTGGGTCACCGGCGGCGACGGTGGTCGTGAGCGGCGCCTTGTCGAGGGCGACTTCATCATCGACACCCTGGGCCGCGGTTCGAATGTCTCCGATTGGCTGGTCAACGCGGGGTGGCCGGAGGTGCGCGTGCAGTCTCTCGACGCCGGGGTCACCTACGTCTCGCGCTGGTACCAGAAGCCCGCGGATCTGCCCGCCGAGTGGTGGTGGGCGCAGATGTCGGTCATGCCGACCGCCGACACCAACCCCCACCCGATCGAGCATGACTTCCTGTGCCAGATCTTCCCCATCGAGGGCGAGCGTGTCTTGGTGACCATGGGCTCCTGGGGCCACCCGATGCCACGCAAGGAAGAAGAGTTCCTTGAGACGGTGAGCAAGGTCCGCGCTCCGGCGTTCGCACGTGCCGTCGCGATGTGCGAGCCGATCTCCAAGGTCTTCGTCACCAAGTCGACCGGCAACCGTCGTCGTCGCTATGACGAATTGGCCAACCCGCCGGCCGGGCTCGTCGTCATCGGCGACGCCGTGTGCGGCTTCAACCCGTTCTACGCCCAGGGCATGAGCTCGGCGGCGAAGTCGTCGGTCCTGCTGCGCGAGAAACTGGCCGCGGCCAGCTCGGTCGATGAGGCGTTCGTCAAGGACTACTTCGGCGCGCAGCGCAAACTGCTCGACGAGATCTGGACCTTGGCGCTGGCCCGCGACCAGGGCTACGCCAACGCCGAGGGCACCGATATCGCCCCCGCGTGGCGCCAGAAGCTGGCCTACAAGGCGGCGTGGCCGGTGTTCAACTTCATCTCGGCCACCACGCGTGAGGACGCTGTCGTCGGGCAGCACTTCGCCGACGTGTTCAACCTTGACGAGTCCGTGACGACAATGATCAAAAGCCCGCGCGTGCTTGCCGGATTCGCCTGGTTCGGGCTGAAGAAGATGTTCGGCCGCACCAAGCTGCCCATGGGTACCGACAACCAACTCGACCCGCCGAGCGACATCTGGCGCGATTGGAAACCGACACCCGGCGGGCGGGCGCTGGTGATCCCGAAGGGGACGCCGGTGCAGGACATTCCGAGTGTCTCGTCGGCGGAGCCGATAGCGGCGGTGTCGGCGAGCGCGTCGAACCAGGCTAAGGCGGGCTGAGCGCGATGGCAGTCTGCACCCCGGGCGACGTCCCGTCCATCATCACGCGCTACCTCGGGTTCCTCTGCGAAAACGCCAACCCGGTGGTGACGTTCCGCAATCCCACCGAGCTGGCGAACTGGACCCTGCCGGTGTTGGAGCTGACCATCATCATCGGTGCGGTGCTGGCGCTGATCCACGCGATCCGGCGCCTTCGTCGCGACGGTGATCCGACGAATCTGGCGATCTGGATCGGCTCGCTGGTCTACCTGTTCGTCATCGAGCCGCCGCTGTACTTCCCGGAGTGGTTCCACGCCGAAGAGGCGATGGGATTCATGTTCTCCCACAACGTCTTCACGGTGAACTTCATGTTCGACCGGTTGCCGCTTTACATCGTCGCGTTCTACCCGGCGCTGTCGGCCCTGGTCTACGAGATCGTGCGGTCCTGGGGCTTCTTCGACGGGTCGAAACGAGGAACGCTGCGGGGTGCGTTCGTCGTTGCCCTGGTCTTCCAGGCGTTCTACGAGATCTTCGACCAGCTCGGCCCGCAGCTGAAGTGGTGGGCATGGAATGTCGATGACGCCTACTACCGGCCGACGATCGAGGCACTGCAGGCGCAGGGGGTTACCGTCGACAAGCTGGGGAATCCGGCGGCAGTGCCCACGCTGGCCTCAGTGCCGTGGGGCAGCGTCTGGTTGTTCGCGACGGTGTCCTTCGCGGTGCTGATCTATCTGGCGGTGCGATTGGTGCAGAACCCGACGTTGGCCGGCAACCGGCCCCGCGGGTGGTCGCTGGTCTGGCGGATCGTCGTCGCCGGCGTCGTCGCCGTGATCAGCATGCCCGTGCTGTCGATTCCGACGGCGGTGTTCGGCCGCGGTGCCGACGCCAACCAGGACGCGCAGACGGTTGTGTACATCGTCGAGCTGGTGGTGGTCTGGGTGATCGGCCTGGCACTGCTGTACGGGCAGTGGCGGCGCCTGCGCGCGCAGCCGTCGCTCGGTGCGGCGGAGTCGGGTTCGGCGTACCCGTTCGTGGTTGTGTTCGGCCCGCTGTTCCTCATCGTGCACTTGGTGCTGTGGATCGCCGCGCTGCCGGCCTTCTTCGATGCCAAGGACGGGATCACCGCCGACATCACCCCGATCGGGAACCTGCCGTACGTGATCGCGTGCTTCCTCGTCGCGACCTTTGCGCTCAACGTCGCATTGGCTCTCGCGCTGGCCCGTGGCGGTCGAGGGCGCTGGAACCTCGAGACCGGTTCGGCGGCACCGCTCGACCAGGCGTCGACAGTCTCCGCGTGAGAGTATTGCGGCCATGAGGACCCGAGGGTGGCAGGGGGATCTGCCCCAGGACTCCGACGAGGCCCGAGCGCGGATCCTTGCCGCGGCGGCGAGCTGCGTCGAGCGCTACGGCGCCCAGAAGACGCGGCTCGCCGACGTTGCCAGCGAGCTGGGGGTCACCCGGCAGACCGTGTACCGCTACTACTCGTCGGTCGACGAGATGCTGGTGGCGGTCGCGACGGCGGGGACCGCGGACTTCCTCGATCGGATGGCGGTGGCCCTGTCGGACGTGCACACGCCGCAGGACGCGATCACCGAGACGATCATCTACTGCCTGCGAGTGCTACCCGACGAGCCAATGATCGGCTTGATGGTCCGGGCGGGGGAGACCGAGTTCTTCACCCGGGAGGCCACCTCGGCCAGCGCGGTGGCGCTTGGTGCGCAGATGCTGCGCCGGCTCGACGTCGACTGGGCGGCCCACGGCTATGACGACGACGCGATGGCCGGATTGGCCGAGTTGGTGATGCGGGTGTGGTTGAGCTTCCTGCAGTACCCGGCGAACCCGCCGCGCTCCGACGACGACCTACGCGAGTTCATCCGGACCTGGGTGTGCCCGTGCCACCCGGCCGCGCGCACTGCGGGCATCGAGCCGTCGCTCGGCGACGGTTAGCCGGGTCCGCCCCGTTGTTGCGGGCGTACTCTGAGTCGGGTACCTGTGAAAGGCAACGCCGATGTCCGAGCAGCCCACCTTCCTCCTGTCCACGGCTCGTGGCACGGCTTCTGGTGCTTCGAGCGACTGATTCCGGCGCTCAACGCCCGCGGAGCCAATGTCGTTGCGGTCGATCTGCCGAGCGTCGGAGACGACCCGACAGCACTGGGGACACTCGCCGACGATGCCGCCGTGATCAGTTCGGCGGCCTCGGCCGTCGGCGGCCCAGTGGTCGTCGTCGCGCATTCGTACGGCGGCGCCGCGACCAGCGAGGCCGTCTTCGCGCCCAACGTCGAGGCACTGGTCTTCTTGTGCGCCTTCATGCCCGACACCGGTCGCACGTACCCGTCCTACCTGCCCCCGGGGCAACTTCCGCCCTATGTCGATCCCCGCGACGACGGCACCATGGGTGTCACCGACGGCTTGGCGATCCCCACGTTCTATGCAGATTGCGCGGCAGAGACGCAACTGTGGGCGCAGGCGCTGCTTCGGCCACAGTCGCAAGCGGTGGTCACTCATGCGATCACCGCGGCATCCTGGCGGACGCTCGCGTCGGCCTTTGTCGTCACGACGGATGATGCGGCGCTACCCCGCGACTCCAACTCGGGTTCGCTGAGCAGGCCACGAGGAACTACGAGATCGCCACCTCACACTCGCCGTTCCAGTCCCGACCCGACGAACTGGCCGCGCTGTTGATTTCCGCCGCCACTGATCTCCGGGCACGCGCGCACGAGGGTTGACGCCCCGGCGTGGCGGTGAATGTGGCACCGTAGAACCCATGTCGCCTCGCCACGCCGTCCCGGAGCCGTCCGAGCTGCCCCAGCAGCCCGTGCAGCGGGTGCAACGCGTCCAACGTGTGCAGCGGGCGCAGCCCGCCCAGGCTGAGCCCTATGTTCAGTACACCCAGCCCGCACCGCCGGTCCAGCATGCCGCGCCGGAACCGGTGGTCCAGTACGCTCAACCGGAACCGGTGGTTCAGTACGCGCAACCGGAACCGGTGGTCCAGTACGCACAACCGGAACCGGTGGTCCAGTACGCACAACCGGAACCGGTGGTCCAGTACGCACAACCGGAACCGGTGGTCCAGTACGCGCAACCGGAACCGACTGTCCAGTACGGAGCACCCGAGCCACCACCGTCGCCGTACCCGCAAGCCGAATCAGCGGCCCAGTACACGCCACCCGCGCCTCGGGCCGCTGGGGAACCCGGCGCGATCGCGGCCGGCGCGGCCGCGGTGACCAAGGTGTACGGCGCGGGTGACACCGCCGTTCACGCCCTGCGCGGGGTCGACATTGCGTTCCCCGTCGGGGAGTTCACCGCGATCATGGGTCCCTCCGGATCGGGCAAGTCGACGCTCATGCATTGCCTGGCCGGGTTGGACACTCCGTCGGCGGGGCGAGTGGTCATCGGCGACACCGAACTGACCGGGCTGAGCGATAAGGCCATGACCGTGCTTCGCCGCGACCGCATTGGGTTCGTTTTCCAGTCCTTCAACCTCGTCCCGACCCTCACTGCGCGCGAGAACATCACCCTGCCCTGCGACATCGCCGGTCGCGACGTCGACCAGCAGTGGATGGACGCGGTCGTCTCACGGCTCGGATTGTCCGAGCGCCTCGACCACCGCCCCAGCGAGTTGTCGGGTGGACAGCAGCAACGTGTCGCGTGCGCGCGGGCCCTCGTCGGCCGACCCGCCATCGTCTTTGGTGACGAGCCGACCGGCAACCTCGACTCCCGGTCGTCGGGCGAGGTCATGTCGATCCTGCGCGCCTCGACCGACGAGTTCGGGCAGACCGTCGTCATCGTCACGCACGACCCGCGGGCCGCGTCCTACGCCGACCGCGTTGTCTTCCTCGCCGATGGTCAGATCATCCACGAACTGCGCAACCCTGACGCCGACTCGGTGTTCGAGGTGATGCGCCACCTCGACAACCGTGCCGTCCCGACCGCCGGGCAGGTCGTGTAGCCGTGGGTTCGGTCATGCGGCGGGTGTCGGTGCGCAATCTCGCCGCCCACAAGGTGAGGTTGTTCCTCACCGTCTTCTCCGTGGTCCTCGGGACATCTTTCGTGGCTGGCTCGATGGTCTTCACCGCCACCATCTCGAATGCTTTCAGCAGCATCTTCGACAAGACGGCGCAGGGCGTGGCCGTCCAGATCTCACCGAAGAACCCAAGGGAGCTCGCCATGTCGGGCACCCAAGGAGGCGCCGGGGTGCCGGTCTCGGTCGTGAAGCAGCTGCGGGCGAATCGGGACAAACTCGGCTATGACCGACTCGCCTCCAACTACACCGGGGCGGTCGCGCTGGCCACCGCCGAGGGCAAGGCGCTGCAGACCGGCAATGCGCCGAGCATCGGCTCGACCTTCCTCCCGCCGGACAAGGCGGTCGCCAAGGGCGAGAACGTCATCCTTCCCGGGGGCCGTGGGCCCGAGCGCGAGGGCGAGGTGGCGGTGAACAAGTCCGCCGCTGACAAAGCCGGGCTGCACGTCGGGTCGAAGACGAAGGTTGTCGCGGGCCAGGGCACTTCCGAACCGCAGGAGGTCACGGTCGTCGGGCTGCTCGACCAGCCGTTCGAGGTCGGCGGATTCGTCAACGTCGCGTTCAGCGCGCAGTGGGCCCGCAAGCTGTTCTCCGACCCCAAGCACGCCGGCATCGTGTCGCTCTCGACGCAGCCGGGGGTCACCGACCTGCAGCTGCAGGAGCGCGTCCGCAACCTGATCGGTCCGACGCAACTGAAGATCCAGACCGGCGACGAGGTGCGCCAGGAGAACAAGGACTCCATCAACACGTTCTTGCAGGTCTTCACCTACATCCTGCTGGCGTTCGCCGCAATCGGCATCATCGTCGGCACCTTCATCATCTACAACACGTTCGCCATGATCGTGGCCCAGCGCAATCGGGAACTGGCGTTGTTGCGCGCGGTCGGGGCCAGTCGTCGACAGGTGTCGCGTTCGGTATTGACCGAGGCGTTCCTCGTCGGTGTGGTGGGCGCCGTCATCGGCCTCGCCGTCGGCATCGGGCTAGCCATCGGCCTGCGCGCCCTCGCGATCGCCACGACGGGCCTGCCGAACGGGTCGCTGCAAATCACACCGACGGCGGTGATCGCCACCCTCGCCGTCGGGATCGTCGTGACGATGCTCAGCGCCTGGTTGCCCGCCCGTCGCGCCGCCCGGGTCGCGCCGGTGGAGGCAATGCGCGCAACGATGGCTGAGCCGCGGTCGCTGCGGGCACGCACGGTGTCCGGGGCGATCGTCGGACTGGTCGGGATCGCGGTCACCGTCGCCGCCGCAATGCGTCAGGGAGCAGGTCCCGCGATCGCCGTCGGAGCGGGTGCAGTGCTGTTGATCGCGGCGGTCGTCCTGGTGGCACCGGCCTTGTCGCTGCCGGTCATCACAGTCCTGGGGGTTGTTGCCAAGCCCTTCGGGAAGATCGGCCAGTTGGCGCGGACCAACGCCGCACGCAATCCGCGTCGCACGGCCGCGACCGCCTTCGCCTTGACCATCGGGCTGATGCTCGTCGCGATCATCGGCACGCTCGGCTCGTCATTCAAGGCGACGATCGACGAGTCTCTCGACCGGGACGTCCGGGTCGACTTCTTCCTCACCGGCGTCAACAACGGGTTCATCCCGCCGGCCGTCCTGGATACCGCCAAGAAAACGCCGGGGGTGGCGCAGGCCGTTGCGTCGGGCCTGGTGGTCAGCACGGTCGATGGAAAGCAGGTGCTCGGGGGCGCGGCCGTCGGCGGCCAGATCAGCAGCGTCGTGAACTACAACCTCCTCGAGGGACGCTCGCTGACCCCCAACGGGATGATCGTCGACGAGCCGACGTCGCGGAAGCCCGGGTGGAGTCTCGGATCGACGGTCGAATTCAAGCGACCCGACGGTGAGACCGTGGAGGTGCCGGTCGTCGGGGTCTATGAACTCAACCCGGTCCTGGGCGCGTGGGTGATCGGCAACACCGCCTACGACAAGCTCATGCCGCCCGCGGCGCAGATACTCACGGGCGTGTACGTTCTGACCTCCACCGATGCCGACAAGGCCGCGGTGCAGCAGCGTCTCAACGAGGCCACCTCGAAGTACCTGACGGTCCAGGTGCAGACCGCCGAGGAGTTCAAGAGCTCGCTCTCATCGATGATCGACCAGATGCTTGGTGTGCTGTACGCCCTACTGGCGCTAGCACTTGTGGTTGCGGTGCTTGGGATTGTGAACACACTTGCGCTATCGGTGGTCGAGCGGCGCCAGGAGATCGGGATGGAGCGCGCCATCGGCATGTCGCGCGCCCAAGTACGCCGGATGATCTATCTGGAGTCGGTGTTGATCGCCGTCTTCGGTGCGTTGCTGGGGATTGTCCTGGGCTGCGGATTGGCCGTCGCGGTTGTCCGCACGTTGCGCGAGTGGGGGATCGGCAACCCGGTCTTGCCGTGGTCGTTGATCGTCGTCACTCTGATCGGTGCGGCGGTGGTCGGCGTGATCGCGGCCGTCTGGCCGGCGATCCGCGCGGCCCGGACCAAACCCTTGGATGCCATCGCCGGCGAGTGATCGGCTGGGGCTGGTGGCGGCGCGTTGCGCCGTGCAGGTGACACAATGGCTGGCATGACACAACCGCAAGATCCCCAGGACCCGTTCCGGTCCTCGACGCGCCGGTTCGACCCGGAGCATCCGACCAGTGCCTACGATCCCGCGGACATCCCGGCTACACAGCAGTACCCCGGCACCCAGCAGTACCAGGGAACTCAGCCGTACCCAGGGAACCAGTACCCGGGAACGCAGTACGGGACGGCGCAGTACGGGACCGAGCAGTACGGCCAGTCCTACGGTGGAGGCGGCGGTTCCGACAACGGCAAGCGCACCAAGATCCTGATCGGGTCGATCGTCGCCGCGCTGGTCGCGATCCTGCTGGTGGCATTCCTGATCTCGGTGACCGGCGGCCACGACGACGAGGGGCCGGGGCCGGGCACGTCGCAGACGACCGCGACGTCGGATACCACCTCGTCGGAAACCTCCGAGACAACCTCGGAGACGACGTCGCCGACCGAGCAGACGCAGACGACGGCGCCGTCGGCGCCCGGCCAGGTCGTCTACCGGCTCGTCGGAGACGGCAGCCTCATCGTCGTGCGCTACCGGACGAGCAACGGCATCATGACGGCAGCGACGGTGCGCTCACCCTGGTCGGTGAGTGCGTTCACCGACAATGGCACCGCATCGCTGGACGCGATGGTGGTCAGCGGATCGGTGACCTGCCAGATCGTCGTCGCCGGCACCGTTGTCGCCGAGGGCACGAGTTCGGGTGGACCGCTCAGCTGCTCGGCCGAAGTCGAGTAGCGCCTACATCTCCTCGGCGCCGATGAGTGCGGCGTCGGGGGCGATCGGCTCGTGGTCGGTGGTGGAGTTGCGCACCAGTGCGACGGCCGCCACGGCGATGACGCAGTAGACCGAAGCGAACCAGAACGGTGCGGCGGCGCCGAATCCCGATGCGATGTGCGCGACGGCGATCGCCGACGCGGCACCGCCGAGCCACCGCAGGAAGCTGTATCCGGCGCTGGCCACCGACCGCGGGGTGCTGGTGTCGCCGCTGGACATGGCGACGCTCGTGAAGAGGGTGTTGAGGACGCCGGACGGGATGCCCGACAGCATCACTGCCAGGCCGATGATCAGCACCGAATGCGCCATCGAGCCGTAAGCGGCCAGCGCCATCACTACGGCGTAGACGGCGATCGCGGCCAGCACGCCTTCCTTCTGGCCGAAGCGGTCGGCGAGCCGGGGGGCAAGGAAGACGCCCGCTGCAGCGGCCAGCAGGCCCCACCCGAAGAAGACCATTCCGGCGCCGATCGGGCCGACCGCACCATGGCCGTGGGCGCGGTTGGCGGCCGAGAGGGCCAGCGGTGCCCAGGCGATGATGGTGAACAGCGCGCCGGTGTAAAAGGCCGAACCGATGCCGGTGATGAACAGCGTCCGGTTGCGCAGTGCTTTGAGGGGGTCGGTGAACCGGACCTTCGGCCGTTCTTGGTGGGCGTCGCCCGGAAGCATCCATGCACAACCGATCGCGCCGATGAGCATCAGCAGGGCGGTGCCGGCGAACGGTGCCCGCCAGCTGATGCTGCCCAGCAGGGCGCCGAGCAGCGGGCCGACCGCCAGCCCGACCCCCAGCGCCGCTTCGTACAGCAGGATGGCGCCGCGCTGGCCGCCCTTGGCCTCGCCGACGATGAACGCGAGCGCCGTCGCCATGAACAGCGCGTTGCCCAGTCCCCAGAGGACTCGCAGGGCGATTAGTTGGTCGATGTTGGAGCCGAATGCGCTGAGCCCCGCGGCGACGACGATCAGGACGAGGCCGACGGTCAGTGTGCGCTTGGGGCCGAAGCGGTAGGCCGCCCAACCGGTGATCAGCATGGCGACCACCTGGACGCCCAGGTACACGCCGAACAGCAGGGTGAGCTTCGACTCGCCGGCGTGTAGTGCCTCAGCGATCGTGTTGAGGATGGGATCGACCAGGCCGATGCCCATGAACGCGATGACGGCGGCAAACGCGGTCACCCAGACGGTTCGCGGTTGGCTGCGGAAGATCTCCGCGAGAGACTGGTTGGCGTCGTCGGGGACTGGTGTCGTGTCGTCGTCGATCGTTGTGGTCACAGGGTCCTTCTTCGTCATTCGGCGGCACCGAGCACAGCGGGTGCCGGGGCGATGCTCTCGAGTTGTTGCTGCAGTTCGTGCAGCGCGGGGGTGGCGGCGGCCAAGAGCTCCAAGTGCTCGTCGGACAGTCGCTCGAGTGCGGCGGTGAGGGCGTCGTCGCGGTGCCGGCGGGCATCCTCCACGGCGGCGCGGCCATCGTCGGTGACGTCGACGAGGACGGCGCGGCGGTCGTCGGGGTCGGGTCGGCGGTGAACGAGTCCAAGCCGGATCATGCCGTCGACAAGCGCAGTCGCGGTCGGCATGCGGATGCCCTCGCGCTGTGCCAACTCACCCATCCGGATCGGGCCGTGGAACATCAGCGTCGAAAGCGCCGAGGCCTGTGCCGCGCTCATCTGAGCCACCGGGGCACGTCGCCGCAGGGCCAGGTAGAGACGCGTCAACGCGGGCCGCAACTCGCGGGCCAGATCGTCGTGGGGGGTCACCCCTCAAGAATATTACTTAGGTACACGAAATAAAAGCCGGTTGCCGGTGACTTGTGTCTCAAGGGAGCGCTTCGACCGCACGTGCCCCGATATGACGACCGAGCTCGGTGTAGGCGGCGAACTGGCCCTCGTTGAACCACTGGTCCGACGTCGCATCATGCGGGAAGACCGGATGGTTGTCGGCGTAGGTGAGTAACCACGGCGGCAGGTCGGCAGTCAGCACGGCCTTTGCGAGAATCAACGTCCCGCTGCCGCCACCGGCACTCTGAGGATAGGTGAACCCCACCCGGACGATCGGCGAGGCCGCCAACCTCCGCTGCAGGTCATCGGTGACACCGGCGGTGGTCACCGGATCCGCGGTGCCCGGCACCATGCGCGTCGGCGACGCCTCTTCGTCCACGGTGAAGTGGATTCCGAGCTCGGACTCGGCAAGCCGCATCGCGTCGGCGAACGTCGTCAGGCTCGGCGGGGCGTCGCCACTGGCGTCGACAGCGATGATCGTCGTGCAGCGTCGCCGCAACGCCTCCACCAGTCCCAGGTTCTCGTAGTGCCCGCCGTCGGTGACTTGGACGAGTCGGCCGCGACCAGAGTGCAGGCCGAACACTTCGCGGGCGAGGTAGCTGATGCCGCGGAAGTTCGGCAGCCCGTGCGGCCACGCCGGATTGTCTTGCTCGAAGCGGGATTGGTAGAGGAACCGCGGGTTGGGTAGCCAACTGCCCAACCGTGCTCCGGACACCGCGAGGAGGGTCTGGTAGCCGCGGGCCATCCGGCCCATGGTGGAGGCGAAAGCCGCTCCGCTGATGGACACCGCGGCCTGCACGGTCAAGTCGCGGAGGATGCGCGTCGGCACGACTTGCGAGAGGGAATCGGTTTCCAGCCAGCCCAGATCCGGGCTGCCCACGTAGTCGGCGGTGAACACGTACGACGCGGCATTCTGTCCGCTTGCCGGTTTGTCCTCACCGGACATGGTCGCCGCGGCCGCGAAGACGAATACCGGTGTGGTGACGGCGGTGGACTTCTTCGGCGCGGCTGCAGCAGCTGTCTCGTCAGCGGGGACCGGCCAGACTAGGCGGGTCCGCCGGGGTTCGTCGAACAGCGCCAGTTCCGTCGATTCCGACGGCGGATAGGGCACGGCCCGTAGCTGGCCGTCGGGCAGGCGGACCCGACGCATCGCGAAGGCGCCGGCCAACCGCCGCCGGTAGAACGGGTGCAGGCTCATCGACGTGACGTCGAACAGGGACAGGACGCCGAGCAGGACCGCTGCGCCCGCGCCGAGCGCGACCACCTGCGCGAGGTCGGGGGAGTCTGGCGATGCCCCGCGCACCGCCCAGGCAGCCACGACCGCGACGGTGAGCAGCCACGAGACCACCAGGACGATCAGCGTCACCAGCACGAGGAGCAGCTGCAGCGCACCCTGCGGAACCGCCTGTTTCTGGGCCGCGGGCTTGCCGCGCAGGCGCCCGACGATCCCGGCGAGCGATCCGCGGTTGCGCCACAGGATCGCAGCCAGCACGGCCAGGTAGTTCAGCAGCAGGACCGACGAGACCGGCGCGGCCACCCCGGCGGCACTGCCCGGCCCGCCCCCCGACCACACGGCGCGCATGGCCCAGGGGATCACGAACGTCGCCACCGCGACCAGAGCCGCACCGGCCGCGGCGACCTGCCCGACGCGGGTCAGTGCGGTGTTGAGATCCATCGCCCAGCGCTTGGTCGACACCGCTTCGGCCAGATTCGCGCCGGCCAGCGACAGCACCGCCAACGCCGCTGCCGCACCGATGACGATGAGCGACGGTTGTGTGTTCGACGTCGTCGTCGACCAGGCAGAGTCGAGTTCCACCGCCGAGATCGGCAGTCGGGCGTACAGCACGCCGAGCAGCACGCCCAGCACGACGGCCGGAGTGAAGACGACGGCCAGCGACAGCAGCATGTTCTTCGCGACGACGGCCAGTGCCACCGACAGCTCGCGCGGCGAGTCGGCGATGTAGCTGGCGTGTCGCCGGACCCGGTCGTATTCGACCGAACCGCGTTTGAACGACCGGTCGACGGGCAGTGGTTTGTCGGGAATGTCGGCGGGGTTGGCGGCTCCCAAGGTCTCACTCATGCCCGTCGGCCAGATCGACGACTTCGGTGGGCTGTGCGCGGCCTGCAGAAACGCTCCGGCGAGGAATCCGCCACCGGAGACCGAGACGATGTAGTCGGTCTCGGCCACGACGTTGCGCGACGCGGAGTCGGCTTTCGCGTCGATGCTGCCCGAGAGTGCCTGCAGCGCGCCGAGTGCCACACTGCCCGCACGGATCCCGCCGCCGGACAGACAGATCGCGGTGGTGTCGGTCGTCATCGGGTCGGCCACCGTCGGCACCCAGTAGGCGCGCCGCCAGCGGTACTGTTCGGGCGACTCGTCATCGCGACTGCCCGCGAGCACGTGCGCCCCGTCGGTCGTGTGAGCGGTGCTGCGCCGCCGGAAGCGCCAGGAGAAGAACGCCCGTCCGGCGTGCCCCAGCAATGCCCCGACGACGATCAGGACGACGGGCACGATCATGACGAACTTGAGAGTGGCGAACGGTGCCGACCATGCGCCGCTGTGGTGCAGCAGGGCGACGTCCTCGCCGACGTCGGAGAGCGCGGCGACGCCCAGCATGCCGAGCAGCACCGTCATGGTCGTGCGCATGGGTCCGGAGAACGCGCGTGAGCGCAGGAAGAGCGCGGCTGAGCCGAGCGCGAGGGTGAACCCGGCGATGAACCCGAAGTCGAAGCGGACCGCCCGGTCGAGCTCGGCGGCGCGCGCCCCCGGATCGCCGGTGAATTCGTAAACCAGGATGTCGTCGTCCGACGCGAGCCTTCCGAAGACCACCACGAGGGTCAGGCCGATCAGAAACGCCACAAGCAGTGCGGCGTCCGTTTTCGGTCGGCGGTGGCGACCCGCGGCGGAAAACCCGCTGTTGTCTGACGGTGGGTGCGATGGCTTGGCAGGCACCCGCCCATTATCGGCCCTCACGGTGCGGCGCACTCCAAGTCGGCTTCAAGTGAAAGACAAGCGGTCCCGGCGACGGTGGGTGGGCACAGAAAACCAACCCCGGATAGATCCACCCGAATCAATCCGCCTGGAGAAAGGCATTGCGATGTCCTCCCTGCTCTTCCGATTCGGCCGCACTGCGGCCCTGCATCCGTGGCGCACGCTCGCCGGCTGGCTTGTCGCCGTCGTCGCGCTGTTCGTCCTCGCCGGCACGGTCGGTGGCACGACCCAGGACGACTGGGACGTGCCCGGCACCGAATCCCAACACGGCCTGAACCTGTTGCGCGAGCACCTCCCGAATTCGGGCAACGCGACGGCCAATGTCGTGCTGCACGACGACCAGCGCATTCCGGTGGCCACGCTGACCGCACTCGCCGCCCGGCTGGCCGTCGTGCCGCACGCCGCCCACGTCGATCCGCCACGGCTATCCGACGACGGGAAGACCGCGGTCCTGCACCTGGCCTACGACGCTGCGGTCACCCACCCCGATCTGATGGGCAACATCAAACCACTGGACAAGGCGGTCCAGCCCGCGCGCGATGCAGGCATCCAGGTCGAGTTCGGCGGTGACCAACCGGCCACCGCAGCCGCGCCAATCAAGGGCCATGGCGAATTGATCGGCGTCGGGGCCGCCCTGTTGATCCTCATGCTGGCCTTTGGGTCGGTTGTGGCCGCCGGCCTGCCGATCGTCGTCGCACTCGGTGGTTTGGCCGCCGGTTCGGCCGGGGTCACCCTGCTCGCGGCGGTCACCGACGTGAGCACCTCCGCACCGATCGTCGCCTCGATGGTCGGGCTCGGCGTCGGCATCGACTACTCCCTGCTCATGGTGTCGCGGTTCACCGAGAACCTTCGGGCCGGGCATGCCATCCCCGATGCGACGGGTATGACCCTGGCAACCGCGGGACGGTCGGTCGTCTTCGCGTCACTCACCGTCCTGGTGTCCCTGCTGGGGCTGGGCCTGGCAGGGCTGGCCACCTACAAGTCGTTCGGCATGGCCACCGGCATCGCCGTCGTCGCCGCGATGGTGTCGGCGCTGACGCTCGTTCCGGTCCTCTCCCGGTTCGCCGGTACCCGACTGCAGCCGCGTCGAGAACGCCGCGGTGCCGCCCCGGCCGGCCGGGCGTTGACGATGCGGTGGGCCCAGCGGGTTTCCCGCCGCCCCCTGGTGTGGGTCCTGGCTGGGACAACTGTGCTGCTCGCGCTTGCCGCACCCCTGGTGGACATGCGCACGTGGCCACAGGACGACAGCACGCAGACGTCGGAGGCCACCAACCGCCGGGCCTTCGACCTGATCGCCGCTGAGTTCGGTCCCGGCGCGAACGGCCCCGTGACGATCGTCGCGCAACGCGCCGCAATCACCGACGGCGCCGTCACCTCGTTTGCCACCCGCGTGGCCGGTGACGACGACGTCGCGCGGGTCAGCCCGGTCGTCCACTCGTCCGACGGTGCGATCTCGATGTTCACCGTCGAGCCGAGGTTCACCCCGGCCGACGAACGCACCGGTGGGTTCATTGCGCACCTGCGCGACGTCGCACCCGACGGCGTCATCGTGACCGGATGGTCGGCCTTGCTGTCGGACATCAGTGATGAGCTGGCCGTGCGGCTGTGGCTGGTGATCGGCTTCGTCGTCACCGTGTCCGTGCTGCTGCTGATGGTGATCTTCCGATCGATATTGATCCCACTCAAGGCCGCGGCAATGAACCTGCTGTCGATCGGTGCCGCCTACGGCGTGATCACCGCGGTGTTCCAGTGGGGCTGGGGAGCCGGGTTGATCGGCCTCGACCACGCGACGCCGGTGTCGAGCTGGGTGCCGATCCTGATCTTCGCGATCCTGTTCGGCCTGTCGATGGACTACGAGGTGTTCCTGCTCAGCCGGATCCGCGAGGACTGGTTGCGCACCGGCGACGCCCACGGCAGCGTCGTGCGCGGACTCGGCGACACGGGCAAGGTCATCACGTGCGCGGCGGCAATCATGGTCGCAGTGTTCCTCGGCTTCGCCAGCGAGGGTGACGTGGTGGTCAAGATGCTCGGCGTCGGCATGGCTACGGCGATCCTCGTGGATGCCACCGTCGTTCGGATGGTCCTGGTGCCCGCCACCATGACCCTGCTGGGGCGGTGGAACTGGTGGCTGCCCGCGTGGCTGGACCGGCTCCTGCCCGAGTTCGACGTCGAGGGTTCAGCGGTGCTCCCGGTGCCGTCGACCACGATTGACGCCGACGTCGACGAGGAGAAGGCGGCTTCCGACGACGGGGACGACCGCGTCCCGGTGTTGGTGGGCTGACCGGAGATGAGGCGTTAGAAGCCGAATTGATCCCGCTGGTCGCGCAACCGTTGCGCGGCCAGCGGGATCTCCCATTGCTCGCACAGCGCCATCGCCCGATCGGCATGGACCGAGGCCGCCGCCGTGTCGCCCAGCGCGACGTGCGCGAAGGCAATGTAGGTGTCCACCGGACCGGCGGCGTTGCCGGAGCCCCCGGAGCAGCTGTGACCGGCGAACGGGGCGATCAGCGCGAGCACGTCGGCTGCCAGGACGGGGTCCTGAAGGTACATCGACAGCTCCGCGGCATTGCACCAGGCCAGCATCGAGAACCAGTCGTCGTGATCGAGGTCGACGGGGTGGGTTCGCACGTATTCGCGGGCATCGTCGACCCGGTCGACGCGGCACAGCAGAGCGCCCACGATCGGCGCCATGGGCAGCGGATCGTTGCGCGCCATTGCCATAAGCGGTTCCACGACGTCGGGGGCCGACCCGTTCCACACCGCGTACACGAACACCGCCCCCATCATCGCCTGCTCGGATTGCGGGATCGAGGCCTGCTGGTGCAGGCGCTGCACCCGCTCGAGCATCTGCTCGCACTCCTGCGTGCGCCCGCCCATCGCCAGCCAAGGCATGATCAGGCCGCTCAGGACGAGCTCGGCGTAGACCAATCGCAGTCGCTGCGCCTCCGACATCGCCTCCTCGGCGAGTTCGCGCATTCGGTCGGGCCGTCCCGCCTCGGCGTGGGCGACCGCCGCCAGCGTCAGGGACAGGACGGTGTCCCGATCGCGACCGATCTCGGCGGCGATACGCGCCGACTCCTCGGCGAGGTGGACGCGTTCGTGCGCGGTGGCAGACGTCCACACCGCAACCGCGGAGATCTGCATGACCTCGACCCTCAGCGCGGGGTCGCCGAGTTTGTCGGCCATGGCCAGCGCCTCGTCGACGAGGGCGCGCCGGACCGCGAGCGGCTCGGCGTAGTACAGCTCGCCGGCAAGGGCGACTGTCGCACGGCAGCGCAGCGCCGACGGTTCGGTCGGCAGAGCCGCCAGCCCCTCCCGGAGCGCGGCGACCAGCGTTTCGTCGACTTCGCCGTGGTAGGTGGTCTGCCAGAGCGCACCCTGCGCGCCCGACGTCGCAGCCCTCAGTACCAACTCGGCATCGCCGACGGTTCGCGCCGCGTCGATCGCCGAACGGATGTCGGCGGTCAGCTCGACCCATCGGCCCGACCACCGGTACGCATCGGCCCGCGCCATGAGGACGTCGTAGCGGTCATGAGCGGTCGACGACGGGTCGTCGCCCATGGCGGCCAGCGCCGAGCCGAGCAGCGCGGCAGTCTCCTCATGGGCGTGCAGGTCGCGGGCGACTTCCGCCGCCGCGACCGCGGCCCGCCACGCGGTGCCCGCATGCGTTGGACCGGCCGCGAGCCAGTGCCGGGCTTCCTCGACCGCCCGACCTCGTCCGGCCAGTGTCCGAGCCGCAGCGACGTGGCGGCGTGCGCGCCGCGACGCCGACAAGGAGTCGTAGAGCGTGTCGCGCACCAGGGCGTGGGCGAACGAGTACCGGTCGATGCCGTCCTCGACGACAAGTCCGGCGGCCATCGCCGGCTCGAGCGCTTCCAGCACTGCGTCCTCATCGGTGCCCGACAGCGCGGCCAGTGTCTCGCCGTCGACCCGGCGGCCGAGGACGGCCGCGTCGGTGAGCATCGCCACCGTCGGTTCGGGCAGTCGGTCGACCCGTCGGGTGAGGACTTCGTGGACTGCGCGGGGCGTATCGGCGGCCGCAAGTAGTGGTCCCAGGCCGCCGCGGTCGGCGGCAAGCCGGGCGTACTCGACGACGAAGAACGGATTGCCCGCCGTCCGGTCGCAAAGCATCGCGACCACGTCGGGGTCGGGATCGTCGTCGCTCAGGTGGGCCACGACGTCGGCGACGGCCTCCGCGGACAGGCCGGTCAGGGCCAGGCGTAACGCGTGTCTGCGAGCGAACGCCTCGGCGACGTCGGCCAGCACCCCGGTCGGCTCGGGATGGTCGCGCCACGTTGCTACGACGAAGAGTTGCCCGGTGGTCACCGTCTCGGTAAGAAGCAGCAGCACCCGCAGGGAAGCCGGATCGGCCCAGTGCAGGTCCTCCAGGACCAGCACGACCGGTCTCGTGCGCGCCGCGTCCACGACGGCTCCGACGATTTCGCCTCGCACGGCGAAGGGCCCGTCATCGTCGTCGACCTGGGGGAAAGGGATGTCGAGTGCCGTCAGGACCGACCGCCACGGCCATAGCGGCGGCGCGCCGTCATCGCTCGAGCTGAGGGCCCGCACCACGGTGGCCCCGTCGGCCTGCGCATCGCGCGACAATTCGGCCACCAAGCGGGTCTTGCCGATACCGGGCTCGCCGGTGACCGCGGCGAACGACGGAGTGCCGGCCAACGCGGCATCCAGGCCGCGCAGCAGTGCCTCCTTCGGCCGGTCGCGCCCGACCATGGGCCACGGTGAGGCCGCCGCTGCGGGTTCGTTGGCAATCCCGTCGGACGGCGGAGTCCAAGCCAGTGCAGGGTCCTGGCGCAGTACTTGGTCTTGGAGTTCGCGCAGTTCCGCGCCCGGGTCGATGCCCAACTCATCGTCGAGGACCTGACGCACCTGGCGGAGCACGTCGAGGGCCTCACCCTGGCGACCCGAGCGGGCCAGAGCCAGGGCGCGCAGCGCCCACAACCGTTCACGCAGCGGATGGGCGGTGGTCAGCGCCTCCAGGTCGCCGGCGACGGTGGCGTGCTGGCCGAGTGCCAGTTGCGCCACCGCGCGGTCCTCGACGGCGACGAGCCGGGTCTCATCGAGTCGTGCCCGCTCGGCCACGGCGGCGGGCGCGTCGCCGAGTTCGGCGTACGCCTGTCCGGTCCACCGTGCCAGCGAACGATCCAGGGTGGTCACGGCCTGCTCAAGGTCGGCGCGGCCGGGATCGGGATTGGTCAGGAGGCGGTGCACCTCGGCCACGTCCTGTTCGAACGTGGCGACGTCGATGACGGCGCCCGCGGGCAGCCGCAGTGCGTAGCCGGGCGTCGCGGTGACGAGCACCGTTGCGGGTGCGCGGCGCTCGCGCTGCGGCTCGAGCACCTTGCGCAGCCCCGACACGTAGGCCTGCAGGGTGGCGGTCACCCCGGGTGGCGGCTCGTCGCCCCACAGCAGGTCGACGATCGCGTCGACGCTGACCGGCCGTCCGGACGAGAGGGCGAGGGCCGCGACGAGTGCCCGCTGCTTGGGTGTGCCGAGGTCCAACCGTGCGCCGTCGAGATACATCTCGACCGGACCCAGCACACGAAGCTCCACGGGGAAATCCTAGTGGCGCACCGCGGCCCGGGTCCGGTCCGACCTGCGCGCGGCGGGGTTCCAAGTGCGCTCCCAGTCGATCCCAAGTGCTCGACCGCACGCTCACGGTGTCAGATTCACCACCAGTGCGAGGAGCACATCATGACCGTCTCGACCATTTCGACCGACCAGTCCGCCGTCCGCGAGCTCCGCGAGTTCCCCGGACTCGAAGACATCGCGATCGTCTACCCCGACGACCCGGGATACGACGAGGCGCGCATCGCCTGGAATCTTGCCATCGACCAGCGGCCGGCGGCCGTGGCATCGCCGACGAATGCGTGCGAGGTGGTCCGCATCGTGCGTGCCGCCCGCATCCTCGGTCTGCAGGTCGCCCCGCAATCGACCGGGCACAACGCCGGTCCGCTCGCGGCGCAGTCCCTCGACGACGTGATCATCCTGCGCACCGGGGCGCTCGATGAGATCCGCGTCGACCCGGAGCGCAAGACGGTGCGCGTCGGCGGCGGAGTCGTCTGGAAGCCGGCCGTCGACGCCGCGGCCGCGCACGGCCTGTCGGTGCTGCACGGCTCGGCCGTCGACGTCGGCATCGCCGGGTACACCCTGGGTGGCGGCCTGGGGTGGTATTCGCGCAGCCTGGGCATGGCGGCCAACAGCCTGGTGGCGGTCGAACTCGTCACCGGCGCCGGCGAGTTCCTCCGCGCCGACGCCACCCATCACACCGACCTGTTCTGGGCGGTGCGCGGCGGCGGCGGGAACTTCGGCATCGTCACGGCGATGGAGTTTCGTGCCTACGACTTCTCCACCGCCTATGCCGGGTTGATGATGTGGGACATCAGCGAGGCGCCCCGTGTGCTCGATGCATGGCGCCGATGGGCGCCGGACGCCCCCGACGAGGTGACCACGTCGTTGCGAATCATGCGCATCCCGCCCATCCCGGAGGTGCCCGAACCGGTCCGCGGACGCAGCATCGTCGTGATCGACGGGGCCGTCCTGGCCGACGACGATCAGGCGGCGCGCATCATCGAGCCGCTGCGCGCGCTGGGTCCGGAGATGGACACCTTCGGCCGCATGCCCAGCGAAGTGCTCGTGCACCTGCACATGGATCCCGAGGAGCCCGGGCCCGGACACGTGACGTCGACGATGCTGCGCACCCTCGACGACGCGGCTGCCGCAGCGCTGCTTGAGGCCGTCGGCCCCGGCGTGGAAACGCCGCTGATGATCGTCGAGCTGCGCCAGCTCGGCGGGGCGGTGGGCCGGCCGCACGAGGGCGGCGGTGTGCTGTCACATCTTGACGGCGAGTTCGCGCTCGTGTGTGGCGGGATGGCCCCGACCCCCGAGTTCGCGTCGGTGGTCGCGGCGGCCGGGGCGCAGGTCGTCGAACGGATGTCGCCATGGACCAACGGGCGCAACTACCTCAACTTCGCCGAGGATCCCACCGATGTGCGGGCCGGCTATCCGGAGGACGCGTGGCTGAGGTTGGCCACGATCCGCTCAGCCGTCGACCCCGACGGGGTCCTCGTCGCGAACCATCGCATTCCGCGGTTGTACGAGCACGGCGAGGCGACGGGCTGAGGCCGACGTCGGGCCGTCGTCGACGGCCGAGCGCGCCGGACTGGGTCACAACCCCAGTTCGGCGCGCATGTCGTCGATGGCCTTGCAGTAGGCGGTCCAATTGTTCGCCGACTGTGCCGCCTGCGTCTCCTTGAACAACTTGTCGCGCGCGGCGATCAACTGGTCGACGGTGATCTTCCCGGCCTTCTGGGCCGCATTCATCTGGAGCTGGAAATCGGAGAGGGCAGTCATGGCGTCCAGTCCGCTCGCACTGCATCCCGAGGCCGCCGCCGAGGTCGTCGTCGTGGTGGTTGCCGGAGCGGTGTCGGTGGTCGAACCACCGCCACCGCAACCGGCCAGCGCTAGTGTCAGGAGACCCGCTATCACCAGGTGTTTCATTGGATTCTCCGTTCGCCGTGGGTGGGTGTTGGGAACGCTAGACCTGGTTTGGGCGAGCCGTCGCGTTTTCGGGGTTTCGCCCGACCTGACCGATTGGCCGTCCAGGGATGGTCGTCCGGTTGGCGGGTAGGGTCGAGGCCGTGCCCACCGCTTTGATAACCGGCGCGAGCCGCGGCCTCGGCGCCGCCATCGCCCGCGCACTCGCGCCGACCCACGACCTACTGCTGGGTGGGCGGCCGTCGCCCGAATTGGATGCACTGGCCACCTCGCTCGACGGCGCGGCCACCTTCGACGTGGAACTCACCGACTACGACGCGGTGGCCGCCGCGACCGAGGCCATCACCTCATTGGACGTGCTGGTGCACAACGCGGGGGTGTCCTCGAACCTTGAACCGATCGCCGACACTCCCGTCGAAGAGTGGCAGCACCTCCTGGAGGTGAACCTCGTCGCCGCCGCCGAACTCACGCGGCTGCTGCTCCCCGCGTTGCGGACAGTGCAGGGGCACGTCGTCTTCATCAACTCCGGGGCCGGGATGCGCGCCAACCCGGGCTGGGCGCCGTATGCGGCCAGCAAGTTCGGGCTGCGGGCGCTGGCCGACGCGCTTCGGCTCGAGGAACCGGACCTGCGCGTCACGTCGATCTTCCCAGGTCGTATCGACACCGACATGCAGCGCGACATCGTCGCCATCGAGGGCGACGACTACGAGCCGACTCGCTTCCTCGACCCGACGACGGTCGCCTCAGCGGTCGTGGCAGCGATCCACACGCCGGCCGATGCGCATCCCGCGGAAATCGTGCTGCGGCCGACCGGGCGGCGCTAGCTAGACCTGCTTGAGGTCGGTCGCCGGGTCCCAGACGGCGCGCATGGACTTCACCTTGCCGTCGGCGTCGAAGACCATGATGTCGATTGGCGTGATCTCGAATCCGGCGTCACCAGCCTTGGTGAAGAGGTGAAACTCGAACACCGCGGTGTCACCGGCGATCTTCTTCCACTTCAGCGTCGCGGTGTGCTCATCGAGGTTGCAGACGAGCCCGTAGAACTCGATCAGTTCGGCGCGGGTGGAGCGCACCGGTGCACCGATCGGATCCTCGACGGTGGCGCCCTCGGCGTAGAGGTCGGCGATTGCCTCGGTGTCCCCGCTGGTGAGCAGTTCGATGTAACGGTCGACGGCAGCGTCGATCTTCGCGGTCAGGTCGGTGGCGGTCTCGGCCATCTCGTGCACTCCTCGAATGACAGAACTAGAACATGTTCTAGTCACGGTAGCAGCCGATTGGTGTTTGCTTGAGTAGGTTTGGGGTTCGGACAAACAAGGCTCACCCATATGGAGAGAGGCGAGGTTGCGATGACGGCGCACGACGATCAGTCGCCGGTGTCCGGATGGACCGCGCCCAACGTCAACGCAGCCCTGCCGACCGCGGCCGCCCCGGGGCCGGAGTGGCAGGCGGTTCCGGCCTCCCAACAGCGAGTTCTCCGTCCCGCCACCGCCCACTTCCCGGCGCTTCCCGGCGTCGACCTGCCGACGCAGCTGCCCGAGCCGCAGCCCACCCCGGAGGCCGGGCTCGCCGCCCACAAGCCCGGCGCCGCCCCGCTGCGCCCTCTGGGATTCCTCGACATCGTCAGCGGAGCGGTCAACGTCGCGCGCGGCAACACCGCCGTCCTAGCAATCGTCTGGTCGTGCGTCTGGGTGCCCGTCGCCGCGGTGGTCGCACTCGCGGGCCTCGCCGACGACCGGCTGGGCATGCTGGCGCAGTTCATCGCGGCGCTCGTCGTTCCGGTCTTGCTCACCGGTCCGCTGGCCGCGCCGATACACGCGGCCGCGATCGGCGTGCCCATGCCGTTGCGTGCGGCACTGGCCACGACCTTCTCCGGCTCGCGGGTCACCCTCGGCGCAATCGGTGCAGTGCTTCTTGCGGCACCCGCCATCCTCGCGGGTCTCACCCTGGCAGGGCTTACCTCGATGGCCATGCAGACCGTGCTGATCATGGCGCTGCCGGTGCTCTACGCGATTCCGCTGACGGTGTACCTGCTGGTCGGCGCGCCGATCCAGATGGCCCTCGTCGTCGTCGCGGTCGAGGGCGCACCGCTCCTGACGGCGATCCGTCGCGCGCTGTACCTGACGGGCCGGGGCATGGCGCGCCACATCGTCTCGACCGCCCTGCAGGCGTTGCTCTACGGCACCATCGGCTTCGCGATCCTCGTCGTGGGGCGCTTCTTCTTCGGTGCATCGCCGCTCGCGCTGCTGACCACCGCCGCGGTGGTCTCCCCGACCGTCGTCGGGTTCGCGGTCATGTCCTACGTCGACACCCGGATCCGGCTGGAGGCCTACGACGTGACGCTACTGGCCGGGCAGGCGCGCTGATGCTCTACCTGGCGTTGGACCCAGACAACGACACCGCCCGCGGGTGGTTGCGCGACGAGCTGTCGAAACCCCGCTACCACGAGAACCCCTCGTCGAACCAGTGGTCCCCGCCCGAGGAACCGAGCTGGCTCACACGGTTGGGCAGGTGGTTGTCGGGCCTGTTCAACAGTGGTCTCTCGCAGACGGTCGGGTTCATCCTGCTGGCGCTGTTGATCGCCGGGGCGGTGTACGTCGTGTTCCGGGTGCGCCGCGAGACGCGTCGCAAACGGGGTGACGACACCGACGACCAGCCCGGCTCGGTACTCGGCGGGGTCGTCGGGACCGCTGATCAGTTCCGGGCAGATGCCCAAGCGGCATTGGCGGCGGGCGACTACAACGCGGCGGTGCTCGCCGCCATGCGGGCCATCGCGCAGACGGCCTCGGACCGGACACTGCTGCTGGGTGCGCGTTCGGCCACCGCCCACGACATCGTGCGGCGGTTGCGCCACATCTTCCCCGCCCACTACCCGGCGTTGTACACCGCCGCTGATGTTTTCGACGCCGTCGCCTACGGCGGGCGCCGGGCCGATCAGACATCGGCGGCGGCGCTGGTCGCCCTCGACGTGGAACTGAGCGAAGCGAAACCGACCGGATTCGTCGACGGTGAGATCGCCGAGATGTCACTGCCGCTGCTGCCTCCGGTGAGCCGATGAGCGCCCCAACGGTGCCCGCGCCTTCGGTGGCGCCCGCGCCCGGCCCGTCGGGGAGAGGTCGACGGTCCGGCACAGGCGCGGTCGTCGCGGTACTCCTCGTCGTCGGCGCTGTCGCCGCTCTCGTCCTCGGGGTCCTCGTCGTCGGCGGGAGCCGCGACCCCGTTCGGGCCGTCAACCGCGTCCCGGGGGATCCGGGTAACGCCGGCGGCGACGGGACTGCCGCTCTCGTCGAAACACTTCGAACCCATGGAGTGCGAGTGCAGCTTGCGCGCACCCAGGAGGAGCTGACAGATCTGCGGCCGGCCTCATCGTCGACGGTCGTTGTGATCTCCCGCGCGGCCGGTGCGTCGAAGAGCAGCACGCGGATCCTGCGCGAACGCTCCCGCAATGCCCGTCGGATCGTGCTGCTGGATCCGCGTTCGGAGGTCCTCGCCCAATTCGGCTTCTCCGCGAGTCTTTACCCGTCGACCGGTGCCCCTGTCTCCCCGACGGGGGATTGCACCGCGGCGGGGATCCGTTCGGATGATCGTGCCTCCGCACCCCGGGTCCTTGTGGTTCCCGACCTGCCCCAACGCGTCACCCGATGCTTCCCGGCGCTGGGGCAACCCGCGGTGGCGGCCGTGGCGGTTTTCCCTGCGACTGCGGGCCGTCCGGAGGTCGTCGTCGCGCCGCAGGACTGGTTCACCAACGGTGAGATTCTCGAGTACGACCAGGCCGGTATCGCCGTGCGGATGATCGGTGCGGGTGACTCGGTGCAGTGGTTCGCGCCAAACTATGGCGACCTGGCCAAGGACGATCCTGAACAGCCGAACAAACCCACGCTGCAGCCCGATGTCCCGCGGTGGCTGTGGCCGATGGTCGGCCTGGGCGCCGTTGTCCTGTTCGCGCTGATGCTGTGGCGCGGCCGACGTTTCGGCCAGCTCGTCACCGAACCCCTTCCGGCTGTCGTGAAGGCGGCGGAGACGACGGAGGCGCGTGGCCGGCTCTATCAGGCGTCCGGTGATGCCTCTCGCGCCGCCGACCAACTGCGGACCCACGCCCTGCGAACCATCCCGCGCCGACTCGGCGTCTCGCGCCACGCCCCCGTCGAGGATGTCGTCACGGCAGTCGCGCGAGCCACCGGGCGCGACTACACCTCGGTGTTCGCCCTGCTCGCTGGACCGCTGCCGGTCACCAACGACGGCCTCGTCGCCTTTGCCACCGATCTGTCCACCCTTGAAGAGGAAGTCCGACCCGTACTATGACGACACCAGCCGATCATCAACTCGAGTCCGACCGGGCGCGTGCCGCATTGTCGGCGGTCCGCGGCGAGGTCGCCAAGACCGTCGTGGGACAGGACTCCGCCGTCGCCGGCATTCTTATCGCATTGCTCTGCCGCGGGCACATTCTGCTCGAGGGTGTGCCGGGCGTCGCCAAGACCTTGCTCGTCCGGTCGGTCGCCGCCGCGCTCGCAGTCGACACCAAGCGCGTCCAGTTCACCCCCGACCTCATGCCCGGCGACGTCACCGGCTCGCTCGTGTTCGACAACGCCACCTCGGAGTTCACCTTCCGCGAGGGTCCGGTGTTCACCAACATGCTGCTGGCCGACGAGATCAACCGCACGCCGCCCAAGACCCAGGCATCGCTGCTTGAGGCGATGGAGGAGCACCAGGTCTCCATCGACGGTGTGCCGCGCAAGCTGCCATCACCGTTCGTGGTCGCCGCGACGCAGAACCCCGTCGAGTACGAGGGCACCTACCCGCTGCCCGAGGCTCAGCTCGACCGCTTCCTGCTGAAGGTGACGCTGCCGCTGCCGCCCCGTGAGGACGAGATCGCGATCCTGGGACGCCATGCCGCCGGATTCGACCCGCGCAACCTCGCCGGCGCAGGGATGGTCCCTGTCGCCACCCCCGACGACATCGCCGCCGGTGTCGCCGCGGTCAAGCGCGTCGCGATCGCTCCGGCGGTGCTCGGCTACATCGTCGACATCGCTCGCGCGACCCGGATGTCCCCGTCGCTGTCGCTGGGGGTGAGCCCGCGCGGCGCTACTGCGCTGCTGGCCACCAGTCGCGCGTGGGCGTGGCTGTCGGGACGCGATTTCGTCACCCCCGATGACGTCAAGGCGCTGGCCCAGTCGACGCTGGCGCACCGGCTGGGGATGCGCCCGGAGGCCGAACTGGAGGGCGTGTCCGTCTCGGCCGTCCTCGACGCCGCAATCAATTCTGTACCCGTGCCGCGCTGATGTTCGTCACCGGTCGCTTCGCCCTCCTCGTCGCACTCGGCGCCATTCCCGTGGTGATCTGGCCGTCGGGGTGGACGGTGGTGGCCTGGGCGGCCGGCGCGTTCTTCGTCATGCTGTGCGACGTCGTGCTGGCCGGCCCGACGACGGCGGTCGCTGTGTCCCGTGCGAAGACCGCGCCCATTCGACTCGGTGAGCACACGACGACGCAACTGTCGGTGGTCAACTCGTCGCGACGGCGCTACCGCGGCCGGTTGCGTGACGCGTGGCAGCCCTCGGCCGGTGCCGGGGCGGACAGTCGTGACCGGCGGCCCGTGCGCGAACCGGGCTTCTACACCGATCTCGCCCGGCGGTGGGAGGAGCTGCGTCTGCAGGTGTCCGGCGATCCGGCACCGCCCGGCCCCCTGTCCAACCGGCGGGACCTGAACTTGGCGCCGGAGGAGCGGCAGTTCTTCGACGTGGGCCTGCAGCCGACGCGGCGCGGCGATCGGCTCGCCATCCGGTTGACGTTGCGTCGCAACGGCCCGCTGGGCCTGGCGGGTCGTCAGCGGTCGCTATTCCTGCCGGGCGCGGTGCGGGCGCTGCCGGCGTTCGACTCGCGCAAGCACCTGCCGTCGAGGCTGGCCTCGTTGCGCCAGCTCGACGGCCGCTCGGCGGTGCGCACCCGTGGGCAGGGCACCGAGTTCGACTCGCTGCGCGACTACGTGGAGGGCGATGACGTGCGGTCCATCGACTGGCGCGCGACGGCTCGGCGGCGGTCGACGGTGGTGCGGACCTGGCAGCCCGAGCGCGACCGCCACGTCGTCCTCGTCCTGGACACGTCACGGACGTCGGCCGGACGCATCGGTGACCAACCGCGCCTCGATGCCGCGATGGATGCCGCGCTGTTGCTGGCGGCGCTCGCCTCGCACGCGGGTGACCGTATCGACTTCATCGCCGGTGACCGCGTCATCCACAAGAAGGTCCGCGCCACGCGGCGGGTCAACCTCCTCAACGAGATGGTCACTGCGATGGCACCGCTGGAGTCCGCGCTGCTGGAGGCCGATTGGGGGCTGCTCGGTGCCGAGGTCACGCGCACGGTTTCCCAGCGGGCGCTCGTCGTCTTGCTGACACCGTTGGAGCCGTCGGCGATCGCCGAGTCGTTGCTCCCGACGCTGGCCGTGCTGGCGCAGCGCTACCAGGTCGTCATCGCCTCGGTGTCCGATCCCGAGCTCGACGAGATGCTGGCCGGGCGCGGCGATACCTCTTCGTCGTACCGTGCGGCCGCGTCGGCGCGCACGCTCACCCAGCGGGAAGACACCGCGACGGTCCTCGCGAGACTGGGCGTGATGGTCATCGACCGGGGTCCAGAGGATCTGCCGCCGGCGCTGGCCGACCACTACCTGTCGTTGAAGTCGCGCGGATTGCTCTGACGCGCTACGCAGCGACGGGTGCCTCGTAGCCGCGGTCGACCTCGTCTTCGAGGTCGCCGGTAGCACCGTCGAGGTAGGCGCTGCGGCCGAGGATGAACACGTAGGCGAGGAAGCCGAGCCACGCGGTCAGACCGATGCCGATCCGAGCGGCCGTCGGCAGGGGCGAGGGCGTCACGAATGCCTCGATCACCCCGGAGAGTAGGAGCAGGCCGACGAGCCCGACGCCCAGCGAGATCGCGGTGCGCCCCTCCTCGGCGAGTGCCCGGGTGCGCGTCCGGTGGCCTGGCGCGACCCAGGTCCAGAACAGCTTGAGGCCGATACCGCAGGAGACGAACAGGCAGGTCACCTCGAGCATCCCGTGGGGCAGGATCAGCCCGAAGAACACATCCGCCTTGCCGTTGCCGATCATCAGGGCGGCGACCTCGCCGATCGCCACGACGTTCTCGTAGAGGACGTACACAACAGGAAGGAAGAAGACGCCGAAGGCGATGGCGAGCAGGGCCAAGCGGAAGTTGTTGGTCCACACCTGGAAGGCGAAGTACTGCGCCTGGTGGTTGGAGTAGTAGTCGGCGAAGCTGCTGTCGATGTAGCTGCGCCCGTACTTGCGCAGCAGCCAGTCCATCGTCGTGGGGTGGTTCAGGCTCCACACCACCATGGCCGTCATCGCCGCGACCGAGCCGACCATGATCGGCAGCCACCACCATCGCAACCGGTAGAAACCGGCGGGGAGCGTGCGCGTCAGGTACGTCGCGACCGCTGCCCACGTGAACGGCTTGGAACCGGTGGCCCGGAAACGGGCGCGCGCCACGAGCGTCGACAGGTATTCGACGGTCCGAGCGTCGGGTGATGTGGACCGGATGACGGACAGGTGCGTGGCGGCACGCTGGTAGAGGTTGAGCAGCTCGTCGGACTCGGCGCCGGTCAGTCGACGCGACTTCACGAGCGCATCGAGCCGAGTCCACTCGGCGCGATGGGCGTCGAGGTAGGCGTCCAAGTCCACGCCACCACCCTAGTGCCCGCCCTGCGGCTGTGTCCGTCAGCCGAATCGGACGGTCCCGGCCGCGGTGCGGTGGCATTAGGGTGAAACTCATGTCGCATCCGACGCCCGGTCCGTATCGGGCTGCGCCCCGCCCGCCGATGCGACCTTTGCCGCCACCGGTCTCGCCGAGCCAAAGCGCCACCCGAGGTGTCGGGCGCGACGACTTCGTGTCCGGTGAGGCCGTCGCGCTCGATCTGCCGCCGGCGAACCTGGGACTGCGGGTGCTGTCCGGGTTCATCGACGTCACGATCGGCTGGCTGCTGTTTTGGCTGTGGTTCCTCTACCTCATGCCCAAGCTCAACCAGATCGTGCACCTCGACGGGGCGCTTCGCACCGGTCTGGGCACGGCCTGGACGATTCTCGTGTTCCTGCTGATCCCGACCGTCGTCGAGACCTTGACGCGGGGCAAGACCCTGGGTCACCTGATCCTTGGCATCCGCACCGTCAACGACGGTGCCGGGCCCATCACGGTGCGGCAGGCGTTCGGGCGCGCACTGGTCGGCATGCCCGAGCTGTACTTCTTCGGCGGCATCCCGGCGCTCGTCACCGCGGCGATCAACCCGAAGTGCAAGCGCCTGAGCGACCTCGTCGCCGGCACCTACGTCATCCGTGACCGGGCTTCGGTACCACCTTCGCGGCACATCGCGATGCCGCCAGAACTGGCGGAATGGGCCACGAGCGCTGATTTTGCGCCGATGCCGCCGACCCTGGCCACGGGTATCCGAGGATTCCTCGACCGCTACGACACGTTCACGCCGCAGGCGCGGGCGGTCACCGGCCAGCAGCTGGTCCAGCGGGCTGTCGGCTACGTAGCACCGCCACCGCCGCCAACGTCGCCGCCCGAACGTGTGCTCGCAGCGATCGCCGCCGAACGATACCGGCGTGACGCAGCACGGATCGCCCGTAACCAGAAGTTGGCGGCCGCGCTGTTCTCGCGCTGATCCAACGGTGATCGAGACCCCTCGACTCGCTCACCGAGAAGACCAGTGCGGTGCGATTACCGCAGGTCGGAGCTGGACTTCCCGAGGATGCGACGGGCGATGATGAGTTGCTGGATCTGCTGGGTGCCCTCGAAGATGTCGAGGATCTTGGCGTCGCGCGCCCACTTCTCCAGCAGTGACGTCTCGGCGAACCCAACGGTCGCCCCCACCTCGACAGCCTTGTTGGTGATGTCGGTGACGGTGCGCCCGGCCTTGGCCTTCGACATCGACGCCTCGACAGAGTTCGGCTCGCGGTTGTCCATCATCCATGCCGCGCGCAGCGTGAGCAGCCATCCGGCTTCCCAGTCCGACTCCAGGCGGATGAACTCCGCGACGGCAGCGTGCTGCGCGGCGGCAGGCTTGTCGTAGTCGATCTCGTGGCCGGCCTCTTCGATGAGGCGGCGCATCTCTTCCAGGGCCGCGCGGCCGACGCCGACGGCCATTGCGGCAACCACCGGTCGGGTGTTGTCGAAGGTCTGCATGACCCCGCCGAAACCCTTCTTGGTGTCGATCTCCGGCGAGCCCAGGAGGTTCTCCTTGGGTACGCGGGCGTTCTCGAACACGATCACGGCGGTGTCGGAGGCCTTGATGCCGAGCTTGTGCTCCAAGCGTGCGACGGTGACCCCGGGGGTGTCCATCGGCACGACGAAGGACTTGATGGCGGCGCGGCCGACCGAGCGGTCCAGGGTCGCCCACACCACGACGTGGCTGGCGCGCGAACCGGAGGTCACGAAGATCTTCTCGCCGTTGATGACGTAGTCGTCACCGTCGAGGGTGGCGGTCGTGGTGACCGCGGCCGAGTCGGAGCCGAAGCTCGGCTCGGTGATCGCCATCGAGGCCCACACATCACCGAAGCGCTCGAGTTGCTCGGGGCTGGCGACGGCGGCGATGGCGGCATTGCCCAGGCCGCGGCCCGGGATCGACAGCATCAGGCCGACGTCGCCCCAGCTCATCTCCGCGGCCGAGAGCACGCCACGAAGGTTCATGCCGTTGACGGTCTCCTCGCCAGCGGGCTTCTCCCGGGTCTCGGACCGGTCGCGCTCGGCGGCCTGCTTGGCAAGCTTCGCGAACTCGTCGAGCTCGACGGGGTACTCGTGCTCGGCCTTGTCGTACTTGCGCGAGATGGGCCGGAAGATGTGCTCGGCCGCCAGATGGGCCGACTCGACCGTCGAGTTGAGCTTCTCGGGGAGCTCGGTGTTGATTGCCATGCCAGTAACCTTACTCGGCAGTAAGGTTCTAAGTCCAGTGGGCGACTCGGGAATCAGTCGAGGGCGCCGCTGAACTGGCTCTGGTACAGGCGGTAGTAGGCGCCCTTCGCCTCGAGCAGCTCGTTGTGCATGCCCTGCTCGACGATTCGGCCCTTCTCCATCACGACGATGGTGTCGGCGTCGCGGATCGTCGAGAGGCGGTGGGCGATGACGAAGCAGGTGCGGTCGCTGCGCAGCGCGGCCATCGCCTGCTGGATCAGCAACTCGGTGCGGGTGTCGACCGAGCTCGTCGCCTCGTCGAGGATCAGGATCGTCGGGCGGGCCAGAAAGGCTCGGGCGATCGTGATGAGCTGGCGCTCGCCGGCGCTGACACCACCGCCCTCCTCGTCGATGATCGTGTCGTAGCCGTCGGGCAGCGTCGAGACGAAGTGGTCGACGTGGGCGGCGCGCGCCGCTTCGATGACTTCCTCACGGCTCGCCGTCGGATCGCCATAGGCGATGTTGTCGAAGATCGTGCCGCCGAAGAGCCACGAGTCCTGCAACACCATGCCGGTGCGGGCGCGCAGGTCGCGCCGCGTCATCGTGCGGGTGTCGACGCCGTCCAGGGAGATCGAACCGGAATCGACGTCGTAGAACCGCATGATCAGGTTCACCAGCGTCGTCTTGCCCGCGCCCGTAGGACCGACGATCGCCACGAGGTGGCCCGGCTCGGCGACCAACGACAGCTCGTCGATCAGCGGCGCGTCCTCGATGTAGCGGAACGACACGTCGGTGAACTCGATCCGGCCGCGTGTGCTGTCGGGGGATTCGGGCTCGAGCGGGTCGGGAGTCTCCTCTTGCGCGTCGAGGATCTCGAAGATGCGCTCGGCCGATGCCACGCCGGACTGCATCAGGTTGAACATGGCACCGATCTGGGTCAGCGGCTGGGTGAATTGGCGCGAGTACTGGATGAACGCTTGCACTTCGCCCAAGCTCAACGACCCCGAAGCCACGCGCAGACCGCCGACGACGGCGACGGCGACGTAGTTGACGTTACCGAGGAACATGATCGTCGGCATGACGATGCCGGAGATGAACTGTGCGCGCCAACTGGCGTTGTAAAGCTTCTCGTTGCGGTCGTCGAAAGCGTCCATGACCTGGCGCTGCCGGCCGAAGACGGTCACTAGCTCGTGCCCGGTGAACGCCTCCTCGATCTGCGCGTTCAAGGTGCCCGTCGACTTCCACTGCTGCAAGAAGTGCGGCTTGGAGCGCTTCGCGATCATCGCCGTCGCGATCCCGGCCGCGGGAATCGTCAGCAGCGCGATGATCGACAGCAGCGGGGAGATCCACAGCATCATCGCGAGGATGCCGATCACCATCAGCACCGAGTTGAGGAGCTGCATGATGGTCTGCTGCACGGTCTGCGACAGGTTGTCCAGGTCGTTGGTGACACGGCTCAGCAGATCGCCGCGCTGCGCCTCGTCGTAGTAGCGCAGCGGCAGCCGATGGATCTTGGCCTCCACGTCGGAGCGCAGATCGGCGATCGTGCTCACCACGACGTTGTTCAGTAGGTAGGACGCCAGCCAGCCGAGCAGGCTCGCCGCGGCGTAGAGGCACAGGACAATGGACAGGACCCGGGCGACAGCGGTGAAGTCGACGCCGACGCCGGGTGTCAGGTCCATCGCGGCGACCATGTCGGCGAAGGTCTTCTGGCCGTGCTCGCGCAACCCGGCGACGGCCTGCTCCTTGGTGATGCCCGCCGGCAGTCGTGCTCCGATGATGCCGTTGAAGATGAGGTCCGTCGCGTGACCAAGGACGCGTGGGGAAACGGCGGTGCCGGCCACTGAACCCACGACGGAGCCGATCACGACGATCATCGCGACGCGGTGATGGGCGAGCAGGCCGATGAGTCGCTTCACCGATGGACCGAAGGACTGGGCCTTCTCCGCGGGCCCGGGAGTACCCATCATGGGCCCGCCGCGTGGGCCGGTCATGCCGCACCTCCCGCGGTAATGGCCAGCTGAGACTCGGCGATTTCGGCGTAGGTGGGACAACTGGCGAGCAGTTCGTCGTGACGCCCGCGCCCGACGACGTGTCCGCGGTCCAAGACGATGATCTGGTCGGCGTCGGCGATTGTCGAGATTCGCTGGGCGACGATGATCACCGTCGAGTCGGCCGTGGCCGGGGCCAGCGCGGCGCGCAACCGTGCGTCGGTGGCGACGTCGAGCGCGGAGAACGCGTCGTCGAACAGGTACACCGATGGGCGGCGGACCAGCGCGCGGGCGATGGCCAAGCGCTGGCGCTGCCCGCCCGAGACGGTGGTGCCGCCCTGGGCGATTGCCGACTCCAGGCCGTCGGGCATCTCCGCGACGAAGTCCGCGGCCTGCGCGATGCGCAGCGCCTCCCACAGCTCCTCGTCGGTGGCTTCGGCCCGTCCGTAGCGCAGGTTCGACGCGACGGTGCCGGAGAACAGGTACGGCCGCTGCGGCACGACGCCGATGACCGAGCGCAGCAGATCGGGATCCAGGTCGGCGACCGGTGTGCCTCCGACGGTGACCGCACCGGCGGTGGTGTCGATGAGTCGCGGTATCAGCGAGACGAGCGTCGACTTCCCCGATCCGGTCGACCCGACGATGGCGGTCGTGGTGCCGGGCCGGCAGGTGAAAGTCAGGTTGGTCAGAACGGGCTCGTCGGCGCCGGGGTAGGCGAAGGCCGCGTCGTGGAACTCGACCTCGGCGGGATCGCTGGTGAACCCGACCGGATACGGCGGCGGTGCGACGCTGGTCGGGGTCTCGAGGACCTCCATGATCCGCTCGGCGCAAACCGCGGCGCGCGGAGCCATCATCGCCAGGAAGGACACCATCATGACGGCCATCAAGATCTGCATCACATAACTCATCAGCGCGGTCAGCGCACCGATCTCCATCTTCCCGTCGACGATCTGGTGTCCACCGACCCAGATGATCGCGACCATCGTGACGTTGGTGACGCCCATGACGACCGGGAACACCATCGCGAATATCCGGCCGACTCGCAGCGCCGCGGAGGCGAGGAGATCGTTGGCGACGCCGAAGCGCTCGATCTCCTCCGGCTCGCGGACGAAGGCGCGGACGACGCGGATACCGGTGATCTGTTCTCGCAGCACGCGGTTCACGGTGTCGATCCGCTCCTGCATTGCGCGGAATCCGGGGATCATGCGATTGATCGCGACCGTCATGAACACACCGAGGATCGGGACGGCGACGGCGAGGACCCACCACATGCCCGGGGCGACCCGGATGCCCATGATGACACCGCCGATGCACATGATCGGCGCCATGATCACCAGGCTGACGCTCATCACCGCGAGCATCTGGACCTGCTGGACGTCGTTGGTGGTGCGCGTGATCAGCGACGGTGCGCCGAACTTTCCCATCTCGCGCTGGGAGAAGTCGTTCACCCGGTGCGCAAGGTCGTGGCGGATGTCGCGCCCGGTAGCCATGGCCGCGCGTGCCCCGAAATAGATGGCGACGACACTGCCGAACACCTGGGCCAGCGTGACCGCAAGCATGACGACGCCGGTGTGCAGGATGTAGTCGGTATCACCACGGGCGACGCCGTAGTCGATGATGTCGGCGTTGAGTGTCGGCAAGTAGAGCATGGCCGCCGTCGCCAGAAGCTGGAGTACGACGACCAGGACCAGTTCGCGCTTGTATCGGGATAAGTAAGTGCGCAGGAGGCGGGTCAGCACTGTGCCGACGGTACTGCTCGGCCGAGCGTGGCGCCAGAAGGTTTACGAATGTCCGTTTCAGGCGGCTTAGGTCAGGGCGACCGCGGCCTCGGGCGTGTACACGAGGAAGGTGAAGGACTCGATGAAGTACAGGTTCACCACATCGGCGGTGTGCGAGTCGTAACCGATCGACACGTCCTGGCCGATCGTCAGCTCGAAGTCGCCGCCGCGCTTGGAGATCACGTAGGCACCGGTGAGTGCGGGGGCCCACAGGATGTCACCCTCGACGAGCTGGCGCTGCAGGTGCTCGCGCACCGGATAGCCGTGATTGGAGGTCTCGCTGATCGCGTTGTAGAGATCGGCCGACACGGCCACCGAGTACGGGTGGTCCACCGACTCCATCTTCAGCTTCGAGAGCGCCTCGGCGAGAGTCTCGGGAAGGTCGACGACGTCCTCCGGGAGCTTGATCGGCCCGAGCGCGTCCTCCCGGATGCCCTTGATCCCGGCGGCGGCGTAGCCCTCGAAGATCGCCCGGTCCTCCGCCAGGGCCAGGTCGCGGGCGGCGTCGCGCACGGGGTCCCAGTCCGACGACTTGGAACCGCGGTCGACGTTGTCGATCGCCTCGCGGGTGATGGTGAACGGCACGCGTAGCTCGACGAGCGACTGCGAGTCGCGCAGCGATGCATGGATGCCGTCGCTGGGCGAGTCGATCTTGTGGGTGCGGCCCGTCCCGACCGACGCGGCGTCGAGCCCGAGCGGGCCGACCACGTCGACGACCCGGCGCCCGGCGACGTTGCGCTTGAAGGAGCGTGAGGCCTCGGTCTCGATCTCCTCCCAGGCCGCCGCCGAGATCGGTGCGAGTTCGCGATGCAGGTTGTTCATGGTGCCTCCTGGGTGGGGGTATGGGCGTTGGTGGGTTCGGTGGTTGTCAGTGCAGCGATCCGATGCCGAGGGATCCGTCGCTCCGGGCGGAGCTCTCCGTCGGCTCGGCCGCTGAGGTGGTCGTCGCGACCAGTGTCGGTTCGGCGGGCGCGGCCGCCGAACCGCCCGGCGGTGGCGGCGGGTCGTCGAGGAAGTCGCCCGGTGGCGCGTAGTACTGGCTGCCGGTGACCGCGGTCGTGAAGTCGAGCAGCCGATCGGTGTTGCCGGGCGGGTCGCCGATGAACATGTTCTCCAGCATGCGCTCGGTGATCTCCGGTGAGCGCGAGTACGCGATGAAGAAGGTGCCGCGCTCCCCGTCGGCGTAGCCATAGGGCATGTTGTCGCGCAGGATGTCGAGCTCATTCCCGTCGTCATCGGTGATCACGTTGAGGGCGATGTGGCTGTTCGACGGTTTCACCGCGTCGTCCATCTCGATGTTGTCGGCCTTCGTGCGGCCGATGGCCGCCTCCTGTGACTCAGTACTGAGCGACGTCCACGCGGGCATGTCGTGCACGTAGCGCTGAATGGCGACGTAGCTGCCCCCCTGTAGGGACGGGTCCTCGTCGTCGGCGGTGATGGCGTCGATCGCGTCCTGGCCGGTCGGGTTCTCGGTCCCGTCGACAAACCCGATGAGGTCGCGCACGTCGAAGTAGCGGAAGCCGTGCACTTCGTCGACGATGGTGGCGTTGCCGCCGAGGGCGTCGGTCACCTTGGTGGCGACCTCGTAGCAGAGTCCCGTGACGTCGGCCTTGAGGTGGATGAGCAGGTCGCCGGGGGTCGACGGCGCGGTGTGCGGGCCGCGCAACTCGATGAACGGGTGCAGCATCGCTGGGCGGGGCCCGCTGAACAGACGGTCCCACGCCTTCGATCCGATGCCCAGGATGCCGACGAGGCTGGCCTCGGGGTTGCGCGAGCCCACCGACCGAACCGTGCCGGTGAATCCCGAGATCACATCGCGTACCGCACCGATGTCGGCGCTATCGGCCAGCGTCAGCACGAGGAAGATCGCGTGCGGGTGCTTGCGCGTGATGATCGTCTGCGGTGCGGCCACGGTTTTCCACGCTAATGGATAGCCCGGCGCGGTGCCCGTCTCATCCGGAGAACGACGGTGATCGGGGGCCTTCGTCCCACCCTGGCGATGCCTTCGGTCAGGTCCTATCGTCGCTAGCGATCTTGGCGGCTAGTTCCGCCTGCGCCGTACGGATCCCCGCCGAATACGAGGGATCGGCGGCGCCATTGAGTGCGAAGTCGAACTCCCGGCTCTGCCGCAACTGATCTGCGGCCTCGGTGAACCGGCCTTGACGCCGATAACCGTCGGCGAGGTTGAGGTGCAGCGACGGCAGGAATCCGGCCACCGATAGCGTCGGGTGGATCGCCTGCAGTTCGTCGTCGCAGGTGAGTGCCACCTCGGTCAGCGATGTCTCGTCCCAGCCGACCTCGGCGTCGAGATCGCCCTGCGCGTCAGCGATGTAGTGCGCAGCGATGCACCGCGCGGCGTGGTCGTCGGCATCGATCTGCGCCCACAGCACGTCAAGCTCCCGCTGGCGCCCATCCGGCGGCCCGGTAAGCACCGCACCCAGTTTTGTCAGCAAGCCGTCCATGGCTCGCACGGTAGTGACGTGCTCGGACATCGGCCGCGGTTGGGTCGGCTGCCCGAACTCCAGACCTTAGACGTTGCGCGCCGCACCCCGGCCGGCATTGCGCCCAGAGAAGATGCAACCGCCCAGGAAGGTGCCCTCCAGCGCGTTGTATCCGTGGACGCCGCCTCCGCCGAAACCGGCGACCTCACCGGCGGCGTACAGACCGGGTACGGGGGAGCCGTCGGTGCCGATGGCCTGCGAGTCGAGGTTCGTCTGGATTCCGCCGAGGGTCTTGCGCGTCAGGATGTTGAGCCGGACCGCGATCATCGGCCCGTGCTTCGGGTCGGTCAGCTTGTGCGGCTTGGCCACACGCACGACCTTGTCGCCCAGGTACTGGCGAGCATTGGTCATCGCCATCAGCTGGGCGTCCTTGGAGTACTTGTTGTCCAGCTGGCCGTCGCGTGCGGAGACCACCCGCTCGACCTGGGTGAGGTCCAGCTTGGGGCCGCGGCTGATCTCATTCATTTTGGCGACCAGATCGGCGAGGTTCGGCGCGGTGACGAAGTCCACGCCGTGGTCGAGGAACGCCTGGATGGGCCCGGGCACACCCTTGGCCAGGCGGCTCTTGGCCGCGACCTTGAGGTCCTTCTCGGTGATGTCGGGGTTCTGCTCGGACCCCGACAGTGCGAACTCCTTCTCGACGATCGAGTGGGTGAGGATGAACCACGAGTAGTCGTAACCGGTGGCGAGGATCGCCTTCATCGTCGAGTTGGTGTCGAAGCCGGGGAAGTTCGGCGGCTCGAGGCGCTCGCCGTTCGCGTCGAGCCACAATGACGACGGGCCGGGGATGATCCGGATCGCGTGGTCGGGCCAGATCGGGTCCCAATTGTGGATGCCCTCGGTGTAGTGCCACATGCGGTCCCGGTTGACCAGGTTCGCCCCGGCGTCCTGCGCGATCGCGAGCATCCGACCGTCGACGTAGGCGGGGACGCCGGCGATCATGTGCTCCGGGATGGGCCCCAGTCGGTCGGTCGGCCAATTCGCCCGGACCAGTTCGTGGTTGTGGCCGATCCCGCCGGTGGTGACGATGACCGCCGGTGCGCGGAACTCGAACTCGCCGACGACCTCGCGCGACGTGGCGATGCCCCGCTCGGCGTCGGCCGGCTCCAGCACCGACCCGCGGACCCCGACGATCGCACCGTCGTCGCCGATGAGTTCGTCGACACGGTGTCGGAACGCGAACTCGACCAGCCCCCGCTTCTCGGCTTTGAGGACGGGCTCGGCGAAGACGCGCACCACTTCGGGTCCGGTGCCCCAGGTGAGGTGGAAACGGGGGACCGAGTTGCCGTGGCCGTCGGCAAAACCCCCGCCGCGTTCGGCCCAGCCGACGACCGGCGTGATGCGCAGGCCGAGACCGTGCAGGTAGTCGCGCTTCTCGGTCGCGGCGAAGTGGACATACGCGCGCGCCCACTGGCGGCCCCAGTAATCCTCGTCATCGCGGTCGAACTGCGCCGATCCCATCCAGTCGGTCAGTGCGAGCTCTTCGGAGTCATGGATTCCGAGGCGGCGCTGCTCGGGGGTGTCGACGAGGAACAGCCCGCCGAGCGACCAGAACGCCTGACCGCCGAGGTTGTTGCGATTCTCCTGGTCGACGACCAGCACGCGTTTGCCCGCCTGGGTCAATTCGTAGGTGGCAACGAGACCGGCGAGGCCGGACCCGACGACGATCGCGTCAGCGGTGAAATCCTTCTTGGAACCCATGGAAGCCGAGCCTAGATGATGGGCGAAGGGGGAAAGGGCGTACCGGCGATGCCGGCGGTCGGGCAAGCTAGGACGATGAGCAGAGTGCTGAAAAGCGGATGGTTGTGGTGGATCGTCTCGGTCCTGGTGTTCCTGTTCGTGACGGCGGTGTTCATCCTGCAGGTCACTCCGACCCCGGGTGCGTTGCTGACCCGGCGCGTGTTCGACGCCGGTGCGGCGCAGGTGAAAGAGCGCAACGCCCAGTACGCCGATCCGAACGTGACCTTCACCCGCGACATCGCCTACATCCCGGCGGGGGCGCCCCTGGCCGGGAACGATGCCCGTGACACACAGTTCGACGTCTACCACCCACCCGGGCAGGACGCGGGTCCGCTCCCGACGATCGTGTGGATCCACGGCGGTGGCTGGGTGTCGGGAGACAAAAGCGATCCCGGGCATTACCTGACGAGGTTGTCCGCAGGCGGTTTCACCGTCGTCTCCCTCAACTACTCGCTCGCACCGGAGAAGCGGTACCCGCTCGCGATCGCCCAACTCAACGAGGCGCTGCGGTTCCTCGTCGACCACGCCGCCGAGCACCGCATCGACCCGACGAAGCTGGTGCTCGCGGGGGACTCGGCCGGGGCCAACCTCGCGTCGCAACTGTCGGCGATGATTACCAACCCCGGCTTTGCCCGCGAGGTCGGCCTAACCCCCGGAATCGGCGCGGAGCGGCTGCGCGGGGTCCTGCTGAACTGCGGGGTCTACAACGCCTACACGTTGCAGTCCGACGACCCGCCGCACAGCACTGTCACCCGGATCCTTAGCTGGGGCATCGACAACACCCTGTGGGCCTACACCGGTCAGCGGCAGTCGCCGTCGTCGGGCCGCGATCAGATGTCGACGATCCGGCACCTCACCGCGCAGTTCCCGCCGACGTGGATCAGCGGCGGGAACGCCGATCCGCTGACCGCGACGCAGAGTGTGCCGTTCGCCGCGGCGCTACGGGAGAAGGGAATCGACGTCGCGACGCTGATTTTCGACGAGTCGACGCCCGAGCAGCTCGGCCACGAGTTCCAGTACGAGCTGGGGACTGAGGCCGGGCAGCGCGCGCTGGCCGAGTCGATCGCCTTCGCCCGGCACGTGACGGGCTAGGTCTCGATACGACCGCTCGTCCTCGCGGTTACTCGACCACCGTCGGGATCAGTACTCGTAGAACCCGCGCCCGGTCTTGCGGCCGAGGTAGCCGGCGTCGACCATGCGGCGCAGCAGCACCGGCGGTGCGTAGTGCGCTTCGCCGAATTCGGCGTAGAGGGATTCGGCGACAGCCAGGCAGATGTCGAGTCCCACGGTGTCGCACAGGCGCAGCGGGCCCATCGGGTGGCCGCAGCCGCTGACCATGCCCTCATCGATGTCCTCGGCGCTGGCGAAGCCGGTTTCGAACATGCGGATCGCATGGGTCAGGTACGGGATCAGCAGTGCGTTGACGATGAACCCGGCTTGGTCCTTGGATTCGATGGTCTTCTTGCCCAGGGTGTCGCGGGCATAGGCGGCGACCTTGTCGACGATGGCACGGTCGGCCTTCAGCGTGGTCACGATCTCCACCAGCGCCATGACCGGCACCGGATTGAAGAAGTGCATGCCCAGCACGCGCTCGGGATGCTTGGTGGCGTTGGCCAGCCGGATCACCGGGATCGACGAGGTGTTGGTCGCCAGGATCGCGTCGGCAGAGACGATCTCATCGAGTTTGGTGAAGTATTCGACCTTGAGCTCCTCGATCTCCGGCATCGCCTCGATGACGAGTTCCGATTCGCTCAGGGTCGTCAAGTCGGGCGTGATGGTGATGCGCCCGAGTGCGGCCTTGGCGTCGTCGTCGGACAGACGTCCCGACTTCACGGCGCGCGCGAGGCTCTTCTCGATGCGCTGTTGCGCAGCCTCGACGGCTTCGGCCCGCTCGACCACCCGCACGGTCGATCCGGCGCGGGCCACGACCTCGGCGATTCCGGCACCCATCGTGCCGCCGCCGATCACTCCGACATTCTTCATCTGCCAACCACTCCTGACGCTGGTCCCTGGGCAGCCCGATGGCCGACCCCCCGACGATCCAACCGCACAGGCGTGCCAGGGCCAATTCCGGGCTCCCGCGTCGCCGACGGCGCCCTCCCGAAGGGCGTTGTGCCACCGAGCGGAGACCACGTGATGCGCACATGCTGTGCCTGGTTTGTAATGCATCCGATGTCGTCGATCCGGTCCAGGTGACATACCGTTGAGAAGTGAGTGCGCGCGGGAGCGTCCCTGAGGGGGGCCTGAGGACCTTTTGCCCCTTCGTTATCGAGCCGTTACACTCGTCTGCGATCGGGGTCACGTCAATGCCGTCGTGCTTCCAAGATCTTCGGAGCAGAGTAAGCAGCCCACGCGCAGACCGAGGTGTGCGGCTGTCCAATCCAAAGGACATTTATCAATGACGACACGAGCACGTACGCGGCTTCTCGCCGGCGCGATGACGCTGATGGTGGGTGCAGGACTGGCCTCGGCCGTCAGCGCCCCGTCGGCCGAGGCCCGCGCAGCCACCGACCGCGTCTACTCGCGAGCCATGCACAGGTCGATTCCCGTGTATGTCGTGCCGGCGAATCGGCCCAACGCCCCGACGATCTACCTGCTCGACGGTCTGCGTGCCCCCGCCAATGACACGGGTTGGCTGATCAACACCAATGTCGCGAACTTCATGCGCGGCAAGGGTGTGAACCTGGTGATGCCGTTCGGCGGTGCCGGCAGCTTCTACACCGACTGGCAGCAGCGCGACCCTAAGCTCGGCCTCAACCGCTGGGAGACCTTCCTGACCCGCGAGCTTCCGCGGTACATGAAGTCGAAGTACCAGTCCGACGGTGTGCGCAACGGCATCGGCGGCTTGTCGATGTCGGGCACCTCGGCGTTGAACATCGCATCGCGCCACGCCTCGATGTACAAGTCCGTAGCCTCCTACAGCGGCTACCCGACTGTGACGATGCCGGGCTTCAACCAGGGCATCCAGATGTCGGTGGCCGAGGTCGGTGGCAACCCGGTCAACATGTGGGGCATGTTCCCGGGCGGCGATTGGTTCGCCAACGACCCGTTCCTTTCGGCTGGCAACCTGGCTGGCAAGTGGGTGTACGTCTCCTCGGGTACCGGCATCACAAGTAAGTACGACAGCGCGATCAACCCGGGCAGCCCCAACTTCGACCCGATGCGGTTCGTCCAGATGGTGCCCTTGGAGACTGCCGCGTCGATCAGCAGCCAGCTGTACATCGCCCGGCTGCGGACCGTGGGCGTGCATCTGACCACCCACATTTCGCCCGACGGCGGTCACTGGTGGGACTACTGGCAGCGCCGCTTCAAGGAGTCCTGGTACACCACTTACAAGCCGTCCTTCTTCGGTGGCGCGGGTGGTAACAACAATCTGGGTTCGGGCAGCCTCGGCAGCCTGGGCAGCACCGGCAGCGGAAGCTAGCCGACACCTGGCGAACATCCTCGGGGCCACCGGTTTTCACCGGTGGCCCCGTGTCGTGTCCCGGCTCGATTGCTACCTTTTCGCTGGTCGCGGGCCCGAGGGTAGGCGATCCTAAGTCTGCGGCCGCCCGGCGTGGTTCAACTGCGATTCCGGGTCTTTGTTTTCGGCATCCCGAAATGATGGTTTTGTGCCTCCTAGCTGGGGAAATGCGGCCAATCCATCTGTTGCGCGGCCCCGCTGAGAGCCTCTACCGTCATTGTCATGACTGCTGCATTGATCCTGAGTTTCGGCGTGGTTTTCGTCGCCGAACTCGGCGACCGATCGCAGCTGATGGCGATGATGTTTGCGATGCGCTACCGCTCGTGGATGGTCATCGGCGCCATCACGACCGCCACCGCCGCGATCCACCTCATGTCCGTCGTCGTCGGCCACTACCTCGGTGCGTCGATCCCGGCGCACCTCACCTCGGTGGTCGCCGGGCTGGCAATGATCGTGTTCGGCCTGTGGACGATCCGCGGGGATTCGATCGATTCCGGCCCGTTGCGCCCGACGAAGGTCGGTGCGTCGGCGTTCTTCGCGGTGACCGTCGCCTTCTTCCTCGCCGAGCTGGGCGACAAGACGATGTTCACGACGATCGCGCTGGCGACCGACAACAATTGGTTCGGCGTGTGGATCGGCTCGACGCTGGGCATGGTCGCAGCTGATGCCCTCGCGATCTTGGTGGGTGCCGCAATGGCCCGCAATCTGCCGCCGCACATCATCAGCCGCGGTGCGGCGACGCTTTTCTTCGGCTTCGGTGCGTGGCTCCTCTACGAGGGCCTGCAAGGCGCCGGGACCGCGCTTATCGTCGGTGTCGTCGCCCTGACCGCGGTGATCGTGATCGTCGGGGTCGCGGTGATCCGCCGGCAGCGGGCCGGGGAAGCCAAAGCCGACACCGACGCGGAAGCCAACACCGACGCCGAGTCGGGCACGAGCGCCGTCGGCGAACTAGCTCCGGCGCGCTAACCCCGCCGCGCTAGCGCAGAGGCTGGTCGGGGTCTTCGTCGGTGTCGATGACATAGCGACCGCTCTCGTCGTAGCGCCAGCGCGTGGTCTCCTCGGCGCTCGGTCCGACCGGCGGTTGGTCGGCGTCGGGTACCCACACGCGAGGTGCGTCAGACGCGACGTGCGGTGTCACCGCCGGTTCCACCGGGTACCCCTGCTCGGCATACCCCTGCGCCGTCGAGTAGCCCTGCTCCGGTGCGTAGCCCTGCTCCGTCGTGTAGCCCTGCTCCGTCGAGTAGCCCTGCTCCGTCGTGTAGCCCTCGGGATACGCAACTTCGGTCGCCTCGTATTCGACGCGGTGCCAGGGGGCATCTGAACTCCACGGTGAGGCAGTCGCCGGCGGCGCGAGATCCGGTGCGGCCGTAGCGGCGCCCAGCGGCCCCGCTCCGGCAGTGGTGACAGATTCGGGAATGAGAGACGGGGCGAGGGCCGTGGGCTCGTTGTCGGGCGAACGGCGGCCGAAGAACAGCAGAGCTCCCGCGGCAAGGAGGGACAGGAGTCCGGCGATACCGAGGATCAGTGGAAGGACGGTCTGACCGAACCGGAGCTTGGACACGTACTCCTGAGCGCGCTCGGCCTGGGCTTTGACGGTCGTGGGCTCCCACTGGAACGTCGCCTTGAGCGACGTTAGCTCGAAGTCGCGGACCGCCTGGGGGGTCTCGTCGCTGCGGTCGGGGAACCGGAAGTACTGGGACTGGTCCTCGCGGCCGTCGACGATGGTGCCGGTCTTGGGCTCCACCCACACGTGCCGTGTCGCCTTGGCGTAGCGGTGCATGGTCAGCGTCTCGCCCGGCTTGACGCCCCGGCCGGTGATCCCCCACCAGCGGGCGGGCATCGACACCATGGTGCCCAGGGCGGCCTCGCCCTGCGGCGTTTCCAGGTCGGCCAGGTCGGTCTCGGGCACCTCGGTGACGAAGTGGTACACCGTCAAGCCGTCGATCTTCTTCTCGTCGACGAACTTTGCGCGGGTGTCCTGGCGCGTGTTCAAGTCGAAGTAGAGGTAGTCGTGCTTCTGCACGTTGAAGCCGAACTTATACTGGAAGCCCTGCCGCTTGACCTCTACCGACACCGTCCGCGGGTCGGTGCCAGGGGGCGCAGCCTCGGTCTGGATGGAGCTGACCGCACCGTTGGGTACCGCGGTCTTGCGGTTGACCGAGACGCGGTCGATGCTGGCCGTCAGCAGCGCGTCGGTGCACTTGCGCGGTTCGCCGGCCTTGGCCATTGTCGGCTCGACCTCGTTGCCGTTGGCCTCCCGGATCCGGTCGATCCGCACCGTCTGCGCCGACTGGAGCGTCGCCTGGCGGCGGTTGGACGGCTCGACGATCCGGGAGCGCCGCTGCTGGGTCAGGTGGGCGTCGAACGTGCGCGCCTTCTTGCCCTGGATGGAGCAGCGGTCGAACAGTGTCGCCGGGAAGCGGTTGCCGGCCTGGTCGTCGGGAGACACAGTGGTCGCGTCCGAGACGATATCCAGGTCGAGCGGTACGACGCGGAGTTGGGGCACGAGGAACAGGTTGACCCCAACGGCCGCGGTCAGGAGGGCGAAGCCCAAGACGCCCAGCACGCTTGTGACGATGCGTTTCATGCCGACTACTGTATCCGGCCCAACCTGGGCTCTGGCTTAGCCTTGGGCGGTATTGCCCGATGCGGTGTCCGCACGACGGTCGCGTTCGGCCTCTTTCATGATCGAGGCCATGTACCCGAATATCTCCGGGTCCGACATCGCCTTCCACCGTGGCGCGAGGAGCTTGATGTACTTCTCGACGTAGAGCAGTTGCTTCCCGACGAGGACGAGCTCGCGCGGTAGGCGGGCGTCGTGGGCCTTGGCGACCGCCGCCATCTGACGCCCCAGGTCGGTGTAGGACATCTCGCCGAGTTCGGTGCTGGTCAACGGCATTGCGACCTTCTTGATGTCGGCGCCGCCCTTGGAGGTCGACCCCGGCTTGTGGACTGCGCCCAGCAGGAAGATGGCCCGCCCGGCCGACTCGTAGTCCTTCCGGACGATCAGGTCGACGACGAGTTGGCGCAGGATCCGGCGGGTGCGCGGTGTGAACCGGCCGACGATGCCGAAGTCCAGGAGCACCAGTTTCCCGTCGGCGTCGACGAGGACGTTGCCGGCGTGCAGGTCACCGTGGAAAAGACCGCCGTGGAACGCCGACTCCAGCAGGGACAGGAACAAAGTGCGGCACAGTGCCACGCCGTCGTGTCCGGCCGCCTTCACGGCCTCGACGTCATCGATGCGCGTCGCGTAGATGCGTTCCATGGTGAGGACGCGAGCGGTGGTGAACTCGTCGTACACCTGGGGTACACGGACCTGGTCGCCGAACTTGCTCGGCTGCAGGCATTCGTACCACTCGCGCATGGCGGCGGCTTCGTTGCGGAAGTCGAGCTCCTCGTCGAGGCCGTTGGCGAAGTCCTCGACGACGTGCCGGGCTGACAGCATACGGCCGTACTCGCTGATCTCGATGAGGCCGGCCGCGCGCTCGAGGATGGCGACGTCGGGGGCAAGTCGGTCAGCGATCCGCGGGCGCTGGATTTTGACGACGACCTCTTGGCCGTCGTGCAGCGTTGCGGTGTGCACCTGGGCGATCGACGCCGAGGCGATGGGCTCGGGGTCGAAGGTGGCGAACACCTCGTCGGGGCGGGCACCGAATTCCTCGACGAACAGGGCGGTGATCTCGTCCGGATCAGCCGGCGGGACGCGGTCGAGGAGTGACTCGAACTCTGCCGAGAGCTCCTCGGTGAAGACACCGGGGCTCGAGGCGATCAGCTGGCCGAGCTTCACGTAGGTTGGGCCAAGGTGTTCGAACGTGGTGCGAACCTCGTGGGCGACACCGGCTTTCGTGGGCAGGCGCAGGTGCAGCGCGTCGTTGGCCGTGTGGAAGAGAAAGCGGCCGACGCCGGCGGCGGCGGTAACGCTGGTCACCCCGGCCCGACCGATCTCGTGCAGGGGCGAAATCGAGGGGAGGCGGGAGCGTTCGGTGCCTGCGGCGCCGGTCGTGGAACCGGGCCGCGCGGCCTTGTCTCGTTGTGTGCTCACCGGAGAACATTCTACGAGGTCACCGCTTCGAATCCGAATTCGGAGAACGTATGCTGCGCCACATGACACCGGCTTTCCAATACGCGGATGTGCGGGGTGCGCGGCTCGCCTACAACTCCACCGGGACCGGCTCGCCGGTGGTTTGGGTGCACGGGATGGGCTCAGCGGCCTACACCCAGGAGAATGCCGGCCAGTTCGATTGGCGCCCGGTCTCGCGCGAGCACCGGTTGATCCGCTACGACGCACGGGGGCACGGGCGGTCGAGCGGTGGCGTCGACCCGGTGGAGTACACCTGGCCGGAGTTGGGTGCCGATCTACTCGCGCTGGTGGACGCCGTGGTGCCACCGGTCGGTTCGGCGCCCATCGGTGCGATCGGCTCGTCAATGGGGACTGCGACGATCTTGTACGCGGCGCTCTCGCGTCCGGAGCGGTTCCGGCGGCTCGTGCTCACCACGGTTCCGACGTTTTGGGAGACGCGCCCGGCCGCCAACGGGATGCGGCTGGGCTCGGCGCAGTTGGTCCAGGACAAGGGAGTGGCCGCCCTGGTCGCACTCTCGGTGGACGAACCCGCCTCGCCGGCGTTGGCGAACGCGCGGCGGTTCATCACCCCGGTCTGCGTGGCCGCGTCGCGGTTGCCCGCGGTGTTCCGCGGCTCGGCGCAGACCGATTTTCCGCCGCGCGAGGAGATCGCGCGCCTGGACTTGCCGGTTCTGGTCCTGAGTTGGACGGGTGACGCGACCCACCCGGTGTCGTCGGGTGAGACGCTGGCCGGTGCGCTGCCCAATGCCGAGCTCGTCGTCGCGAGCACGCCCGCCGATCTCGCGACCTGGGGCGATCGCGCGGCCGCTTTCCTTCGCTGAGCGCTGGAGTAGAGTTTTCGATTAGGAGTCGAAAACCTGGAGGGCTGATGGTTTCCAGTGCGCAGCACCGCCATGCGGACCTTGTCGTCGTCGGGGCCGGAGTGGCCGGGTTGACGGCCGCGCTGCGTGCGGCGCGGGCGGGGCGACGGGTCGTCGTCCTCAACAAGGGGGTGGGCGCGGCAGCGGGTTCGGGTCCGGGGGTCGCGGAGCCTTCGGCGTCGACCTTCTACGCCCAGGGCGGCATTGCCGTGGTCCTGCCCGACAATCCAGACGACTCGGTGGCGCTGCATGTCGCCGACACATTGGTTGCCGGAGCCGGTCTGGTCGCACCCGACTGCACCGCGACGATCGTCGCCGACGGTGCGGCCGCCGTCGCGGCCCTCATAGCCGATGGCGCCGTCTTCGACCGGGGTCCCGACGGCCGCCTCCTGCTCACCCGCGAGGGTGGCCACAGTGTGCGGCGCATCATCCATGCCGGTGGCGACGCGACCGGCGCCCAGGTGCAGCGCAGCCTCGAGCGGGCGACTACCGAGGCCATTGCCGCCGGGCTCGACCTCGAGTGCATCAACCACGCCATGGCGACGGAGATACTGCTCTCCGGCGACGAGTCGGCCGACCGCGGTCCGTCAGTCGCCGGTGTCGCGTACATCGTCGACGACGGTGGCGAGGTGCGCCGCGAAGCCATCGCCGCTCCGGTGGTCCTCCTCGCCACCGGAGGGGCCGGGCACCTGTATTCCGCGACCACCAACCCGACTGGCGCAACCGGCGACGGTGTCGCATTGGCCCTGCGCGCCGGGGCTGCGGTGGCAGATCTCGAGTTCATCCAGTTCCACCCGACGATGCTGTACGTGCCGGGTGCTCGGGGTCGTCGGTCATTGGTCAGCGAGGCGCTGCGCGGCGAAGGGGGGCGCCTCGTCGACGTCAACGGCGACTCGGTTACCGCCGGTGTCCACCCGATGGGCGACCTTGCACCCCGCGACGTCGTCGCCCGGGGGGTGGAAGCCGCGATCGAGCGGACCGGCGCCGACTGCGTCTACCTCGACACGACCCCGCTGCACGACTTCGCCACCCGCTTCCCGACGGTGCTTGCGGGGATCAAAGCAGCCGGGGTCGACATCATCGACGGCAAGATCCCGGTTGTGCCCGGCGCGCACTACCTGTGCGGTGGGATCGTCACCGACGAGTGGGGGGCCACGACGGTCCCCGGGTTGTTGGCCGCCGGGGAATGCGCCCGAACGGGGCTCCACGGCGCTAATCGGCTGGCGTCCAACAGCTTGCTCGAGGGGCTGGTGATGGGCGCCCGGGCGGCCGATGAGGCGTCGCGGATCGACGATTCATTCGCGTCGGTCGACGTACCGGACCCAGTATTACTGGGCGCAGTCATGCCCCGCCGTGAACTGCAGAACCTGATGAGCCGTCACGTGGCGCTGAGCCGCACAGGAGCGGAAATGGGTGAGGTGCTCGTCAAGCTGCAGGCCGCGCCGGTGGTCGAGTTGCGCGGTATCGCCGACTACGAGGATGCCGGACTCACTCTCGTCGCCGAGGCGGTGTGTGCGGCTGCGATGGCGCGCACGGAGTCGCGCGGGGCGCACGGCCGGGCGGACTTCCCCGATACGGACGACGCCCAAGCGCACTCGACCGCTTTCACCTTGGGCGCAGACGGTGTGCCGGAGCCCGCCCCGCAGCCGCGGCTCGTGGGACGCACTCTCGCGCCCTAGCGATTCGCAACGTACGCTCGCATAGTTCCCCTGGAAACAATCTCTGTTTCCCGGGTTGTGAAGGGAATCTCTGATGACAGGCGCCTGCTGGTCGACCGCAATCTGCTCGGAGTCCGAGCGACGGTCCCTCGGATTGGCCTCCGACGGGGAATGGTTGCTGACCTGCCGGTTGTCTGACGGACACGCCGGCGACCATGCCACTGACGCAAGCATGCGGCCGCGCCAGGATCGTCGGGCCTGGCTGATGTGGGACGACCGGTCGGTGCATCGGGTGACTTCGCGGGACGCATGCCCGATGTACAGCCATGCCGGCGCACCCTGTCTGCTCTTCATCGCCCACGGCGGCATGCACTATTACGGTGCCCCGGCTCAGCCAGGTCTCCATTCAGTGCCCTCGGGTGAGATCGACGCCTCCGATGTCCGGATGCCGACCGGCCCGGCCGACGGTGGGCACGCGCGTTCGGAGTCGACTCAATCGCCGTCGGCGTCGGCGCGGGTGACGGCGCGGGAAGCGGAGCCGGCAATCCAACCGGCGGAGCGGGGCGCACGCGTCGCGCAGCCCGCCGCGCCAGCGGTGGCACCGACTGCACACGCCTCGGATCCGGTGGTCGAGGGAAGCGCCGACGATGTCGTCGTCGAAGCGCTCATCGAGCTCGCCGAGGCCGTGGAGAAGTTGGCTCGGGTCCTGCGCCGCCGAGCCGGATAGCACCGCCTGAACCGCTGGTCGATATACCATAGGGGGGTATACGGCGGAGCGGGAGGAGCCGATGGTGCAGCAGCAAAGCGAATCCGGGTGCCAATGCGGGGACAGCAGCCACAGTCATGGCTACATCGTGGCCAAGGATGACTATCTCAAGCGGCTGCGTCGCATCGAAGGGCAGGCGCGCGGGTTGCAGCGGATGGTCGACGAAGACGCCTATTGCATTGACATCCTGACGCAGGTTTCCGCGATGACCAAGGCCCTGCAGTCGGTGAGCCTGGGCCTATTGGCCGACCACATGAACCACTGTGTCCTCGACGCGGCCGCCAAGGGCGGTGACGATGCCCAGGGCAAGATTGACGAGGCGATGGCGGCCATCACCAGATTGGTGAAATAGCCTGCACCCCGGCCGGTTTCGGGCTCAGGCCGCAGAGTCGGCCGATGTCGGCTCCGCTTCGGGTGTCGCGGCGGGCTTGGGGACTGGTCGCGGACCGCCGAAGCGGGCGATCATTTTGTCTCGTCGTTGTGGTGCGATGTTGGCGCGGGTGACGTCGCCGTTGTAGTAGGCGACGACGCGCGGTCCCATGACGCGCAGCCAGAACGGTGTCATCGACAGCAGCAGCATCGGTGCGTAGCCATACGGGGATTGCGGTGCTTCGTCGAGGGTGCGCAGGGTTTGGTAGCGCCGGCCGGGGTGGGCGTGGTGGTCGCTGTGGCGTTGCACCTGGAACATCATCAGGTTGCTCACGCGTTGGTCGCTGTTCCAGCTGTGCTCGGGTCGGATGGGGTCGTAGCGGCCGTCGGGGCGTTTGGCCCGGCACAGCCCGTAGTGCTCGATGTAGTTGACGTTCTCGAGCATGATGATCGCGATGGCGGCTTGGAGCACCAGGTAGGGGAAGATGGCGAATCCGAACAGGCCGATGGCCACGGCGAACAGCACCAGTGTCATCGCCCAGGCCTGCAGGATCTCGTTGTGCCGCGACAGTACGCGGTGGTTGCGGCGGCGCAGCCGCGCCATCTCCAGGCCCCAGCCCGAGATCAGGCTGAAGATGATGCTGCGGGGGATGAACTCGTAGAGGCGTTCACCCAGACGTGAGCTGGCCGCGTCTTCGGGGGTGGCCACGCGTGCATGGTGGCCGTGGTTGTGTTCGACGAAGAAGTGGCCGTAGGCGCTTTGGGCCAGGGCGATCTTGGCCAACCATTTCTCCAGTTTGGTGTTGCGGTGGCCCAACTCGTGGGCGGCGTTGATGCCCAGTCCGCTGAACAGGCCGATGGTCATGGCCAGGCCGACCTTGTCCAGCAGGCTCAGCGCCGGATCGGCCCACAGGTAACACGCGATGGCGAAGGCGGCGAACAACAGCGGGATGAACAAGAAGGTGCACCAGCGGTAGAACTTGTCGTTCGACAGCTGCCGGTAAGCCCAGTTGGGCGGGTTGATCCCGTCCTCACCGAAGATCAGATCGACCGCGGGCACGATCACGAAGATGACGAAGACACCGAACCACCAGAACGCCTTGATCCCGGTCAACGCCACCAGCGTCGAAGGCAAAAGCGCGCAAATCGGGGCCATCAGACTCAACAACCACAACCAGCGTTTAGGGTCGCGGTACACCTGACCAGCGGGGTTAGCCATCGTGAACACCTCCCACCCCGAACGATGCATTGTTTGGAGCAATAATCTCGCGCCGAATCCCCCGTGAATCGGTTGCGTTGGTTACTCGCAGGTTACGGCAACTATCACGATGGCACCAACCTCGCTGGCCCGGTTGGTGATGAAAGGCACGTCGGCGAACTTGATCGAACTGGGGTCATGAATCTGCCGATTAGGGACCCTGCGTGCGGTTGACTAGGATGTACCGGAGACATTTGTGTCCCGCGGCTTCGTGGGCGCCGATGAGCTGATGACCGAGGGGAAACCGACTGTGGATCGCCGAGAATTCCTGGCGCTGATGGGCGTGACGGCTGCGGCCGGCGCAACCGGCGCTGCGTTGGCGGCGCCGGCCCCGGCGCGCGGCGACGTGGTGTGGGACGCGGCTTTCCGTTCTTGGGTCCCCGAAATCTTCCAGCCGCTGCCCGATCCGCCCTCGCACACCACGGCAGTCGTCATCGGCTCCGGCTTCGGCGGGGCCGTTGCGGCACTGCGCCTCGCCCAGGCCGGGATCAAGACCACGGTCCTTGAACGCGGCTCGAAGTGGCCCAATGATCCGCAGCGCGAGATCTTCACCGGCGACGACATGCCGGACGGCCGCGGCTTTTGGCATCGCACCAGCTTCACCGGCGTCACGCAGGTACCCATGCCCTTCACGTCGTTCGGCGGTGTGTTGGACTGCACGTCCTACCCGACTATCGACGTCTGGCGCGCGTCCGCGGTCGGCGGCGGGTCGGTCATCTTCACCGGCGCAATGCCGGTGCCCCCGCGCCACCTGTTCGAGCAGGTATTCGGCGGAACCGTCTCCTACGACGAGATGACGTCTCGGTATTACCCGCGCGTGCAGCGGAAGCTGCGCTTGAACACGATGCCCGGCGACATCTACAACTCGGCGCCATTCGCCCACTCCCGCGAGTGGGATGCCCAGGCCCGCGCAGCCGGCTTCCGCCCGACGAAGGTGGATTCGATCTTCAAATGGTCGACTGTTCGCGGCGAGATGGCCGGCCAGACCCGCGCGTCGGCGACGGCCGCCCGCAGCAACCTGGGCAACTCGAACGGGGCGAAGTACGACCTCAACCAGAACTACCTGCGGCAGGCCAAGGCCACTGGCCGGGCGCGCATCTACCCGGGCCACGAGGTCACCTCGATCGGTCATGACGGCAAGCGCTACGTCGTGCACGCGCGCAAGATCTCCCCGACCGGCGAGGTGCTGCGGACCCGCACGCTGACCGCGGACAAGCTGATCCTCGCCGCCGGATCGGTGGGTACGTCGGAGCTGTTGGTGAAGGGGAAGGCCTCGGGTTCGCTGGGCCGTCTCAACGGACACATCGGCCGCGGGTGGGGCACCAACGGCGATGTCGCGCTGGCGCGCGGTGTCACGGGCATTAAGGCCACGGGTCAAGGTGTGCCGTGTGCGAGCCAGATCCGGACCGTTGCCAATGGCCTGCCCGTCACCCTGCAGAACTGGTACGTCCCGGGCATCCCCATCGAGACCGGGACGCTTGCATCGCTGGGTATCGTGATGGACCCGACGCGCGGCCGCTTCCGCGCCACACCCGGCGGCGGTGTGACGCTGAGTTGGCCCAAGGGCGGTAACGAGCGGGCTCGGGCGGCGGCACATGCGGTGAACCACCGGATCGCCCAGCGCGGCGAGTCGTTCATGGAGTACGACTTCATCGGACGCGCGGCGAACGCGAACTTCACCGCCCACCCGCTCGGCGGCGCGGTGCTCGGCCGGGCCACCGACAGCTACGGCCGGGTGCACGGCTACAAGGATCTTCTCGTCGTCGACGGTGCGGCCGTTCCCGGCAGCACGGCGACGGCCAACCCGGCGCTGACGATCACCGCGCTGGCCGAGCGCGCGATGGACAACTACCTCGGTCGCTGACCAATACTGGAACTAGAACACGTTCTACCGGTGCGCTAGGGTGATGCACCATGAGCATCGCTGAAGCCAAAGGCACCGCGCTTCCCGACGTCATCGACGCGTCGACGGTCGACAACTACACCGATGAAGTCGACGTTCTCGTCGTCGGCTTCGGCATCGGCGGCGGGTGCGCCGCGGTCGATGCCGCGCGAGCGGGTGCGAAGGTGCTCGTCCTCGAGCGCGCCGCCGACGCCGGCGGGACCACGCGGATGGCCGGTGGTCACTTCTATCTCGGCGGCGGAACCGCGGTCCAGCAGGCCACCGGGCACGACGACAGCCCCGAGGAGATGGAGCGCTACATCACCGCGGTGTCGCTCGACCCCGAGCCGGAGAAGATCCACGCCTACTGCACCGACAGCGTGGAGCACTTCGATTGGCTCGAGTCGCTGGGGTTGGAGTTCGAGCGGTCCTACTTCCCTGGCAAGGCCGTGATCCAGCCCAACACCGAGGGCCTCATGTTCACCGGCAACGAGAAGGTCTGGCCGTTCAAGAACATGGCCAAACCGGCGCCGCGCGGACACAAAGTGCCCAAGCCCGGCGACACCGGCGGGGCGTCGATGGTGATCGACCTGCTGCAGGCCGAACTCGAGCGTCTCGGAGTGGAGGTCCGCTACGAGACGGGGGCCCGCAATCTGATCGTCGACGCCGGGAGCGGAGCGAGCGGGTCGGGTCAGGTCGACGATGGTCGTGTCGTGGGTGTGCGGTGGAAGACCACCGAGGGCGAGGGCTTCATCCGCGCGAAGGCGGTGGTGATCGCCGCGGGTGGGTTCGTGATGAACCCCGAGATGGTTGCGCGCTACGTGCCGCAGCTGGCGGAGAAGCCCTTCGTCCTAGGAAGCAGCTACGACGACGGTCTGGGTATCCGGATGGGTGAGTCGGTCGGCGCGAAGCTCAAGCACATGGAGTCGCCTTTCGTGACCGCCCCGGCCTACCCGCCGTCGATCCTTCTCAACGGGATCATCGTCAACAAAGACGGACAGCGGTTCGTCACCGAGGACAGCTACCACTCGCGTACGTCACAGTTCGTGCTGGAGCAGCCGGAGTCGACGGCGTATCTCATCGTCGACGAGGCGCACATGGAGCGCCCCGCGGTACCGCTCATCACCTTCATCGACGGCTGGGAGACGGTGGAGGAGATGGAGTCGGCCCTCGGCATCCCAGAGGGGAACCTCGTCGCGACGCTGGGCCGCTACAACGAGTTCGCCGCGAAGGGAGAGGATCCCGACTTCCACAAGAGCGAGGAGTTCCTCGCCCCGCAGGACTCCGGCCCGTGGGCCGCATTCGACCTGAGCCTGGGCAAGGCGATGTACGCCGGATTCACGATCGGCGGTATGGCTACCAGTGTCGACGGCGAGGTGCTCGACGGCAGCGGTGCGCCGATCTCCGGCCTGTATGCGGCCGGGGCCTGCGCGGCCAACATCGCGCAGGACGGAAAGGGGTACGCCAGCGGAACCCAGCTCGGTGAGGGCTCCTACTTCGGGCGCCGAGCCGGACGCCACGCAGCCGCGACTGCCCGTGTCGACGTCGGGGCCTGACGAGAACCGGCGGTACAGGCGCCTACCGACGGGTAGGCATTCGTCGCGTTTGTGACGTATCTGACTGTCTGGTTGAGCAGGCAGTTCCCCGTGTTATGTTCAACGAGTTTGTGACCCACGTGGCTGTCGGTAGGCGCCACTTAGCCGGAGAGGCGACGCCATGCTGATCGGCATCCCCCGGGAATCCAAGACGGGGGAAAACCTCGTCGCTGCCACTGCCAAGACAGTGGCCCAACTGAAGCAACTCGGTTACGAGGTCGTCGTCGAATCCGGCGCCGGCACCCATGCCGACCAGCCGGACGCGTCCTTCGCCGACGCGGGTGCCCGGATCGGTACGGCAGACGAGGCGCTGGGCGCCGACGTCGTCGTCAAGGTCAATGCGCCGACCGACGAGGAGATCGCAAAGCTGCGCCGCGGTGCCGTCCTGATCTCGATCATGGCCCCGGCGCGCAGCCCGGAACTCGTCGAGAAGCTGCAGGCCGCCGGTGTCACCGCGCTCGCGATGGACGCCGTGCCGCGCATCTCGCGGGCCCAGTCGATGGACGTGCTGTCCTCGATGGCCAACGTGGCGGGCTACCGCGCTGTCGTTGAAGCCGCCCACGAGTTCGGTCGGATGTTCACCGGCCAGGTCACCGCGGCGGGCAAGGTCCCGCCCGCACGGGTCTTCGTCGTCGGTGCCGGCGTCGCCGGCCTGGCCGCGATCGGCGCGGCGTCGGCGATGGGCGCGATCGTGCGCGCCTTCGATGTCCGGCCCGAGGTTGCCGAACAGGTCGAGTCGATGGGCGCGGAGTTCGTCCACGTCGACTTCGAGGCGGAGAAGTCCGCCGACGGCTACGCCAAGGAGATGACCGCCGAGCAGGAGGCCGCCACCGCGTCGATGTACGACGAGGAGGCACGTGCCGCCGACATTGTCATCACGACCGCCCTGATCCCCGGGCGTCCGGCGCCGAAGCTGCTCAGCGCGGAGACCGTCGCCGGGATGAACGGCGGATCGGTGATCGTCGACATGGCCGCGGCCAACGGCGGCAATGCCGCGGGCACCGTCGCCGACGAGAAGGTCGTCACCGACAACGGTGTCACGATCCTCGGCTACACCGACCTCGCCGGCCGACTCGCCGCGCAGACGTCGCAGCTGTACGGCACCAACATCGTCAACCTGCTCAAGCTGCTCACGCCCGAGAAGGACGGCGAGCTGACCCTCGACATGGACGACGTGGTGCAGCGCGGCATCACCGTCACCCGCGACGGCGAGAGCATGTGGCCGCCGCCGCCGGTGCAGGTGTCCGCGGCGCCGAAGGCCGACGCCGCGCCCGTTGTCGTCGCCGAACCCAAGGCGCCGATGTCGCCGGCGAAGAAGGTCGGTCTCGCGCTCGTCGGAATCCTGTTATTCGGCGGGCTTCTCGCGGTATCGCCGCAGCCCCTGCCGCAGCACTTCACCGTCCTGATGCTCGCCATCGTCATCGGCTACTACGTCATCGGCAATGTGGCGCACGCGCTGCACACGCCGCTGATGTCGGTGACCAACGCGATCTCCGGCGTCGTCATCGTCGGCGCCCTCTTGCAGATCGCCGTCGGTGACGTCGAGAACGCGACCACGATCAGAATCCTGTCGGCGATCGCGATCCTCGTCGCCTCTATCAACGTCTTCGGTGGCTTCGCGGTGACCCGCCGCATGCTCGCCATGTTCAGCAAGGGGGCCTGACGGTGACGATTGGCATCATTCCCGCCATCACGACGGCGGCCTACATCATCGCCGCGCTGTGCTTCATCCTGTCGCTGGCCGGGCTGTCCAAGCATGAGACCTCGCGCAGCGGCCTGACGTACGGAATCGTCGGGATGGGGCTTGCGTTGGTCGCGACTATCGCGCTGAGCCTGAACCACATGAAGGGACTCGACGACAAGTTGGTCCCGATCGCACTGCTCGCCGGTGCCATCGTGATCGGTGCGCTCATCGGCTTGTGGCGGGCGCGCATCGTCGAGATGACCGGCATGCCCGAGCTCATCGCGTTGCTGCACTCCTTCGTCGGTATCGCGGCGGTCCTCATCGGATGGAACGGTGCGCTTGGTGGCTTCCACGGCGAGGGTATCGATCTCTCCGACGTCCGGACTCTGACCAACGTCCACGAGGCGGAGATCGCGATCGGCATCTTCATCGGTGCGGTGACGTTCACCGGGTCGATCGTGGCGAACCTCAAGCTGTCGGCGCGGATGAAGTCCTCGCCGCTGATGCTGCCGGGCAAGAACTTCATCAACGTCGGCGCCCTACTCCTCTTCGCCGTGCTGACCGTGCTGTACGTGTGCACCGACGGTCATACCGGTGCCCGGCCGTGGATCCTGCTGGCCGCGATCACCGTCCTGGCGCTACTGCTGGGCTGGCACCTCGTCGCCTCGATTGGCGGCGGCGACATGCCCGTCGTTGTGTCGATGCTGAACTCGTACTCCGGTTGGGCCGCTGCCGCGTCGGGCTTCCTGCTAGGCAACGACCTCCTGATCGTGACCGGTGCGCTCGTCGGATCGTCGGGTGCCTACCTGTCCTACATCATGTGCAAGGCGATGAACCGCTCGTTCATCTCGGTGATCGCCGGCGGCTTCGGCATCGAGGCCGGGCCCGCCGACGACACCGACTACGGCGAGCACCGCGAGATCCAGGCCGACGCCGTCGCCGAACTGCTGGAGGGGGCCGGCTCGGTCGTCATCACCCCCGGCTACGGCATGGCCGTCGCTCAGGCGCAGTACCCGGTCGCCGACCTGACCAAGAAGCTGCGGGCCCGGGGCATCGACGTCCGCTTCGGCATCCACCCCGTCGCCGGTCGTCTGCCCGGGCACATGAACGTGCTTCTGGCCGAGGCGAAACTGCCCTACGACATCGTCCTGGAGATGGACGAGATCAACGATGATTTCGCCGACACCGACGTCGTGCTGGTGATCGGTGCCAACGACACCGTCAATCCGGCCGCCGCCGAGGACCCGTCGTCGCCCATCGCGGGCATGCCGGTGCTCGAGGTGTGGAACGCGCGCGACGTCATCGTGTTCAAGCGCTCGATGGCCGCGGGCTACGCGGGTGTGCAGAACCCGCTGTTCTTCCGCGACAACACCCAGATGCTCTTCGGCGACGCCAAGGAGCGCGTCGACGACATCATCGCCGCCCTCTAACGCCGACCGAGCCCGAAACTTCGCCGAGCGAGCCCGAAACTTCGCCGAGCGAGCCCGAAACTTCGCCGAGCGAGCCCCCTCTAGGCTCGCTCGACGCGGAAATGGGCTCAGTCGGTGTGGAAGTAGGCTCGTTCGGCGGAAAATCGGGCTCGCTCGGCATGAGAATGGGCTCGCTCGGCGAGAATTTGGCCTCATTCGCCAGAGTCACTCTGTTTACTATAGTACGATCACTCCGGCAGTGAGGAGATCGTGATGAGCAAGATGACGTCCGGTAAGACCGATCGTCGGTGGGCCCGCGCGGCGAGAACGGTTCTCGCTTCGACGGTAACCGCGACGGTTGCAATGACCCTGTCGATCGGTGCCTCGGCGTCGGCGGCACCCAGTCCGGCGGTGCCTTGTAAGGCGGTGTCCTTCCCTGTCACGCTCGAGCACTCTCCGCAGCGTCAGACGATCGCCGGACGGCTGTGCGGCCCCCGCAGCACCAAGGTGTCGATCCTGGTCCCCGGCTACACCTACAACAGCGAGTACTGGGACTTCGGCTACCGCCCCGAGACGCACTCCTACGCGCGATACGCAGTGGCGCGCGGACAGACGGTGCTGCTGATCGACCGCCTCGGGACCGGTCGCAGCAGCAAACCCGACGCCCTCTCGCTGACACTCTTCGAGCACGCCCACACCCTGCACCAGGTGGTTCAGGCACTGCGCACTGGCCGCGTCGGCCCGGCGTTCACGAAGGTCGCCGTCGTTGGGCACTCGCTCGGCGCGGCCACCGCGCAGACGGAGGCCTCCCGCTACCGCGACGTGGACGCGGTGCTCCTGAGCGACTGGCTGCACACGCCGTGGACGGGCACTTTCGACGTCGTCTTCGGCACGAACCTGCCGGCCTCCGCGGTCCCGTGGCTCGCCAGCCGCCCGGCCGGTTACAACACCACGTTCGCCGGTATTCGCGCGAGTTTCTACAACCTGGGCAACACCGACCCGCGGGTCGTCGCACACGACGAGAACACGCGTGACACCGGCACCCTCGCCGAGGCCGCGACCATCCCGCTGGTGACCTTCAACCCGGCGATCACCCAAGGCATCACGGCGCCGGTCCTGCTCGCCGTCGGGCAGTACGACTCGATCTTCTGCGGACCGCTGTGGCCCTGCGACTCCGCGCGGACCGTCGTGGACCGGGAGCGCCCCAACTTCACCGGCACGCGCGACCTAACCGGCTACGTCCTGCCCAACGCAGGCCACAACATCAACCTGCACCGCAACTCGCAGGAGTGGTTCGCGGTGGCGACGCGGTGGGTCGACGACCGGCTCAGGTGACAGGTGCGCGTCGGTGCGGGTTAGCGGACCCCGATGCTGGCACCGGTCAGCGGTTGACCGCACGTGCCGCACAGTAGTTCCGGATGGAACGGCCCGCCGCACGCCGTATGGGTGAGCACCAGCGCCGGACCCTCCGGTGCCTCGAACCAATCCTGGCCCCAGGCGATCATCAGGATGACCACGGGGAAGAAGGCGAGGCCCTTCTGGGTGAGTTGATAGGTCCGCCAATCCGGCCGCTCGGCATTCGAGCGAGCCTCGACGACCCCGAGCTCGATGAACCGGCGCAAGCGGTCGGAGACGATCGCCGGGGACGCGCCGGTCCGCTCGGCGAAGTCGCGGAAGCGATGAGCCCCGAGGAACAAGGCACCCAGGAACGACGCCGACCACCTGTTTCCCAACAGCTCCATCGTGTGTGGCAACAGCTCGCTGGGTTGCACCGCGGTCTGCGAGCGGCGCCGCCCCACCGAGGTCGGCACGCTGCGCGACCAGTCGCCACTGGGACCGAACGCGGCGACGACGTCGTGGGCATCGGCCGGGTTTCCGCACGACCGGCAACCCAGGCGGGGGTGGAAGTCGTGGCCGCAGGCGGTGTGGTGCATCGTCGGGAGCGGGGCCTCCGACGCCGGGGCCCACTCCTGCTCCCAGGCCCACATCGCGATGAGGATCGGCCACACCGCACGGCCCCGGGGCGTGAGGACGTACTCGAAGCGGACCGGCCGCTCGCTGTACTGCTCCTGCACGAAGAGGCCGGACTCGGTGAGGCTGGCCAGGCGGCTGGACAGTACGGAGTTGGAGATCGAGCCCTGGGCCATCCAGTCGCCGTAGCGGCGGGCGTCGGCCATGGCGTGGCGCAGGATCCACAGGTTCCATTCGTCACCCAGGATCGCCAGCGTGACTGCGATGGCGTTGTCGCCACCGGTCGCCAGACGCGTGGGCGTATGTCGGCCGGTCGTCACCCGGCAAGTCTAGGCGCTGTCCTGTGCCCTCTCTCGACGAGTCGTGAGGCGGTCCACCGCGACGGCGTACTCGCCTGCCAGTTCGTCGACGATCTCGGCGACGCTGGACACCGCGCCGATCGTCTGCAGTCCTTGCCCGGCGGCCCACACGTCCTTCCACCGGGACGGACCGTCGCCGGCGGCGTCGTACTGTCGGCTGCCGGTGAAGGCCATGTTGTCCGGGTCGTACCCGTTGTCGACGAGGCTCGGTCGCAGCCACGATGCGTTGGTGCCGGTGATGCCGTCGCTGACGACGACGTCGTCGATGCCGTAGTCGACGACCATCTGCTTGTACTCGGGTTGGGCCATGCTCTCCTGACTGGCCAGGAACCGGGTCCCCATGTAGACGAGGTCGGCGCCTGCGGCGACGGCTCCGGCGATGCTCGCACCGTCGGAGATCGCTCCACCGACGGTGACGATCCCGTCGAAGAACTGGCGCACCGCGCTGATGAAGGCGAAGGGCGATAGGTAGCCGGTGTGTCCGCCGGCGCCGGTGCAGATGCAGGCCAGGCCGTCGACGCCGGCCTCGACCGCCTTGTAGGCGAGTTTCAGATTCACCACATCGGCGACGACGGTGCCGCCGTAGCCCTTCACCACCTCCATGACCGGCTTCGGCGAACCGAGTGCGGTGATGACGATGTCGGGGCGGTGGGCCTCGATGATGCGCAGGTCCTCGGCCAATCGGGTGTTGGTGCTGTGCGTGACCAGGTTGACCGCCCACGGGGCCGAGGCGGCGCCGGCGTCGACCCGGTCGCGGATCGTGCCCATCCACTCGTCGAGCTGTGCGGTGGTGCGGCAGTTGGGGGTGGGGAACGATCCGACGACTCCGGCCTCGCAGGCCGCGGCGACCAGGTCGGGCCCGGAGACGAGGAACATCGGTGCGGCCACGACGGGCAGTCGTAGGCGCTCAAGAAGGGCAGAAGTGCTGGTCACGTGTTTTCAGACTCCTACGACAAAGCTGACGACAGTGGTCATGCTGCCACCGATATTGAGGGTTGCTGCGGTCGCGGCGTCGGGCACTTGATAGCCGTCGGCCGCTTTGGTCACCTGCCGGTGGCAATCGAGGAGCATCCGGACCCCGGTGGCGCCGACGGGGTGTCCCCCGCCGATGAGACCACCGCTGGGGTTCATCGCGACCCGCCCGCCGATCTCCAGCTCACCGGATTCGACGGCCTTCCAGCTCTGGCCGGGCTCGGTGAGGCCGAAGTGGTCGATCGCCACGTACTCGGTGGAGGTGAAGCAGTCGTGCGTCTCGATCAGGTCGAGGTCGTCGACCGACGCGATGCCCGCACGATTGAAGGCATCGCCGATGGTCTCGGAGACATGGGGGAACACCAGCCCGTCGCCGGCGCTCTTGGCCAGCTTCTCCTCGAGCGCCAGGCCCGCGGTGCGGTGGCCCCAGCCGCGGATGGATGAGCGCGCGGTGGCGTGCTCGGGATGGGCGGCCAGCCAGCGGTCGGACACGAGGACGACGCCCGCGCCGCCGTCGGTCAGCGGTCCGCAGTCGGCCTTGTGCATGCGGCCCTCGACGACCGGATTGGCGCCGGGGTCGTCGGTGAACGAGGCGTCGTCGTGCGACCACCCGCGGGTCTGTGCGCGCGGGTTGGTGCGGGCATTGCGGATGTTGAGCTCGGCGATCGCCCACAGGTGTTTGGGATCCAGCCCGAAGCGGTCGTCGTATTCCTCGGCGACGCGGCTGAAGGTGTGCGGCCACAGGAAGGTGGCACCCTCGCCGTCGTGGCCGAGCCATCCGGCGCCGGCCATGTTCTTCGCGCCGACGTCGCCGGGGACGTTCTTCTCCAGCTCGACACCGATTACCAGCGCGCAGTCGTAGCGGCCCGATTCCAGATCGCTCATTGCGGCGAGGATCGCCAGGGATCCCGATGCGCAGGCGCCTTCGTGGCGCGATGCCGGGACGCCCCAGAGCTCGGGGTGCATGGTCGCGGGCATGGCTCCGAGGTGACCCTGGCCGGTGTACACCTGGCCGAACGCGTTGCCGACGTGGATCACCTCGATGTCGTCGGCGGTGACGCCTGCCTCTGCGAGTGTTCCGGTGACGACCTCGTCGGTCAGGGTGGAGAGGTCGCCGCCCTCTTTGGTCACGTTGCGCGCGAAGTCGGTCTGGTATCCGCCGAGGATGTGGACGTGCTCGGGCATGGCCCACCTTCTTTCTGTCCGAATCGATCTGTCCGAATCGAAGGTGGTCGTGCACCCTCGTGATCTATGCTACAACTAACAGAGTAACTCACGCAGAGTAACCAGCCGATCGCTCGCAAAGCAAGGAGACAGGCGATGGATGTCGAGGTTGTGGGCCGGTTGTTGTCCACTCTTCCCGAGGACGACGACCACCCGTACCGCACGGGGCCGTGGCGTCCGCAGACCACCGAGTGGCAGGCCGACGACCTGCAGGTCGTCGAGGGCGAGATCCCGAAGGACCTCGACGGGGTGTACCTGCGCAACACGGAGAACCCACTGCACCCGGCGGCGAAGAACTACCACCCTTTCGACGGCGACGGGATGATCCACGTCGTCGGCTTCCGCGACGGCACCGCCTTCTACCGCAACCGATTCGTGCGCACCGACGGCCTCCTCGCCGAGAATGAGGCGGGCAAGGCGCTGTGGGCGGGCTGTTCAGAGATGCCCGAGTGGGCGATCCGCGAAGACGGCTGGGGATCGCGGCGACGCATGAAGGATGCGTCGAGCACCGACGTCATCCTGCACCGCGGCACCGCCCTCACGTCGTTCTGGATGTGCGGCGACATGTATCGCTTGGACCCGTATAGCGCGCAGACCCTCGGTAAAGAGGACTTCAACGGTGCCTTCCCGTACCACCTGGGCGTCTCGGCCCACCCGAAGGTCGACGCGAAGACCGGCGAGCTGCTGTTCTTCAACTACAGCAAGGAGGCGCCGTACATGAAGTACGGCGTCGTCGACGAGAACAACGACCTCGTCCACTACGTCGACGTGCCACTGCCGGGCCCGCGCCTGCCCCACGACATGGCCTTCACCGAGAACTACGTGATCCTCAACGACTTCCCTCTGTTCTGGGACGAGGACCTGCTGCGCAAGGGCATTCACCACCCCCGCTTCCACCCGCACATCCCGTCGCGCTTCGCGGTGATCCCCCGACGGGGCAGCACCGAGGACATCCGATGGTTTGAAGCCGACCCCACGTTCGTCCTGCACTTCCCCAACGCCTACGAGGACGGCGACGAGATCGTCATGGAGGGCTTCTTCCAGGGGGCGCCCGAACCCTCCGACCACGGCATCACCGACAAGTGGCGCCGCGCGTTCCGCTTCCTGGCGCTCGACCATATGCAGTGCCGCCTGCATCGCTGGCGGTTCAACCTCAAGACCGGTGCGGTGCGCGAGGAGGTGCTGTCGGACCAGATCACCGAGTTCGGCACCATCAACGACGACTACAGCGGCAAACCCAACCGCTACATCTACGCGGCGTCGGGCGTCGACGGCTGGTTCCTGTTCAACGGGATCGTCCGCCACGACCTCCACACCGGCGACACCGACGCCTATCGCCTCCCCGACGGGGTGTACGGCAGCGAGACCCAGATGGCCCCGCGTGTCGGCAGCACGTCCGAGGACGACGGCTATCTCGTCACCCTGACGACGGATATGAACGACGACGCTTCCTACTGCGTGGTTCTCGACGCCGCACGCGTCTCCGACGGCCCGGTATGCAAACTGCGACTCCCCGAGCGCATCTCCAGCGGGACACACTCCACCTGGGCCCCGGGCGGCGACATCCGCCGGTGGCGTCAGACCGACACGGCAGCACAGGCGGTGGCACTGTGACTAACGCCGAAACCCGGGGGCTGCACCCCCAGTCGCGCATCGACGACTACCTGGCGAAGGGCTGGTGGAGCACCGACACCCTCGACGACGCCTTCCGTCGGCAGGTGGCGCGGCAGGGGGACCGGCTCTCCGTCGTCGACCCAGCCAATCGTGAGGCGCTGGTCGGCTCGCCGCCGCGCCGGCTCACCTGGAACGAGCTCGACGCGGAGGTGACTGCCCTCGCCGCGCGCCTGAGTGAGGCAGGGGTCGGTCGCGGCGACGTCGTCGGGATGCAGCTGCCCAACTCGATCGAACTCCTCGAGGTCTACCTGGCGGCATGGCGGTTGGGTGCCGCGGTCTCGCCGCTGGCGATGCAGTACCGCGAGCGGGAGGTCGTCGAGATGGCCGCGTCGGCGTCGTTCGTCGCGTTCATCACCGTCGGTTCCTTCGGCGACCGGCGTCCGGCCGCGGAGGTCATGGCGGTGCGTGATCAGATCCCGAGTCTCGAGGCGGTAGTGACTTTCGGGGACCCGTCGGAGGACAGCGGGACGGCCGATATGCACTGGGAGCCGCGACCGGCGACCGACGATGAGGTGCAACGGGTCGCGGCCGCAGTGGCTGCCGATCCGGGCGACCCGAACGACGCCGCGACGATCTGCTGGACGTCGGGTACCGAGGGCAAGCCGAAGGGTGTGCGCCGGGCCCACTACGACTGGATCGGCTTCTCCCCGGGGCCGATCGACGGTCCGGCCATCACCGACGCCGACATCCTGTTGAACCCGTTCCCGATGATCAACATGGCCGGGATCAACGGCATGCTGCTGCCCTGGCTCCTGCAGGGCGCGACGTTGGTCCAGCACCATCCCTTCGATCCGCAGACCTTCTTCATGCAGATCGCCGTCGAGCGCCCCACCTACACGCTGGTACCGCCCGCGCTGTTGTGGCAGCTGCTGAACAACGAAGAATTGCTCGCAAAGGTCGACCTGTCGAGCCTGACCCGCGTCGGTTCGGGATCGGCGCCGCTGCAACCGGCGATGGTCCGCGGCTGGCAGCAGAAGATGGGGCTGTCGGTCATCAACTTCTTCGGGTCCAACGAGGGAGTGGCACTGCTGTCCTCGCCGGAGGACTTCCCCGACCCCGACAACCGCGCGCGCTTCTTCCCCCGCTACGGGGCGCCGGGAGTGGAATGGTCCGGACGGATTACCGAGCGCGTGCAGATCAAGCTCATCGACCTGGCGAGCGGCGCCGAGATCACCGAACCCGGGATCCCCGGTGAACTGCGCGTCGGCGGACCGGGCGTGTTCCCCGGTTACCTGCACGCCGACCAGCTGGCGTCGCCCTTCGACGACGAGGGGATGCTTCGCTCCGGCGACATGTTCGAGATCGACGGCGACCGCAACCAGTTCCTGCGCTACGTCGACCGGTGCAAGGACCTCGTGATCCGCGGTGGGATGAACATCGCCCCCGCTGAGGTCGAGGCGCTGATCTCCGAGCATCCCGCGGTAGCCGAGGTCGCGGTGGTCGGTTACGCCGACGAGCAGATGGGTGAACGGGTGGCGGCGGTGGTCGTGCCGCGGCCAGGGGCCGAGCTCGCCCTCGAGGAGCTCAACGAGTTCCTGCGGGCCAAGAAGATTGCTTCCTTCAAGCTCCCGGAGCACTTGGAGATCCGCGACGTGCTGCCGCGCAACGAGGTCGGGAAGATCCTCAAGCGAGAGCTGCGCAAGTGAGTGGGAAGGAGACGTCCCAGTTCGCCGAGGACGTTTACATCTACGACGCAGTCCGGACCCCGAAGGGTCGGGTGCGCCGTGGTGGCGGCACCCTGGCGCCGGTGCCGTCGTACGAATTGCTCGGCGGGCTGCTGCGCGCCCTGGCCGATCGTGGCCTTGACGCCGAGCGCGTGGAGGACGTGATCATCGGGACGAGCACCGCCTTCGGCGAGCAGGCCGGCGACGTCGCGCGGGCCGCCGTGCTGTGGGCCCAGTGGCCCGACACGGTGCCCGGCGGGACCGTGAGTCGGCTGTGTTGCTCTGGGTTCGACGCGATCGGCTCGGCCGCGGCGCGTATCGGATCCGGCATGAACGAGGTGGTCGTGGCAGGCGGCGTCGAATCGATGTCGCGCGTGCCGATGCTGGCCGATGCCCCGGCCTTTGCGTCCGACGGCGACTACCGCGACCGCACCGGGTACGTCACGATCGGAGTCTCCGCCGACCTGACCGCGGCCGAGGCAGGCTTCACCCGCGAGGAGTTGGACGCCTTTGCCGTCGAGTCTCATCGTCGGGCGTGCGCCGCCTCCCCGTCGTCATCGGTGATCCCGGTATCGGTGGGGGGCGAGACCCTCCTGTCGCGCGATGAGGGTGGGCGGACCGATGCGACCGTCGAGGGGTTCGCCGCGCTGCCCGCACTCTTCGGCGACGACCCGTCGTGGCCGGGCGTGCTCGAAAGGCTGTCTGACGCGGTCCGTCCGGAGGGCGGCCTGCACTCCATGGCGACGGCTCCCCAGCTGGCTGACGGTGCGTCGGCGATCGTCCTGGGATCCGCCGCAGCGGCGGAGTACCTGGGCCCGCCGCGCGGCCTCCTCCTCGCGGTTACCCAGTCGGCTGTCCGCTCGCCGCGCCTGACCGCGACGGTAACCGCGGCGCAGATAGCGCTGCAGCGCAGCGGGCTGACGCCGGCGGATCTCGCCGTCGTCGAGGCCAACGAGTCCTTCGCGGTGTCTCCACTGCTGCTCACTCGAGAACTGGGGCTCGATCCCGCGATCGTCAATCCCCATGGCGGGTCCGTTGCCACCGGTCATCCCCTGGGAGCCAGCGGCGGAATGCTGCTGACCGATGCGCTCGCTGAGCTGGAACGGACGGATAGCGACTATGCGCTGCTCACGATCCCCGGGGCGCTGGGCCTGGGTGCCGCCGCAGTAATCGCCCGGTTGATCAGTTAGTGGTTTTGATCGGTTTCCGATCAAAAGCGCATGTTGATCAGTGCGGCTGTTGTTGCCGTACCGATATCGGACCGAACCGTCGGCGTAGCACTGCCCGCCTACTGTTACGCGTGTGATTAAAGTGACTGGTGTTAAGGTACGCGTTGCTGCGGCGATGGCAGCGCTGGCTGTCGGCGTGGGTGGCGGTATCGGACTGGCGACGCTGCCCGCCGGGTCGCCGACCATCGTGCGCACCGCCGATGCCGTCGATGCACCCGGGCTGTACAACAGCGCGCAGAAGAAGTTCGCCGCGCGCGACATCCCCGGTGGACTCGCCGACATCAAGAGCATGCTCGCCGTCACCGCCAACGACCCCGACGCTTTGGCGCTGCAGGCGGTGTGGGCCGACCAGGAGACCGATACCGCGACCCGCGACGCGGCATTGACCAAGCTCACCTCGGTGCGGGCGAGTGCTGCCACCCAGATCCGCGGGCTGATCGACGGGGTGACCGCCGCCGCCGCGATCGTGCCGTCGACGTCGCCGGTCGTCACGCCGACGAACGCGGCGATCGTGATCCTCGGCTACGGGCTGCGTCCGAACGGCACGATGGCCCCCGAGCTCGTCAAGCGCCTGGAGGCCGGTCTCGCGCAGGCCCAGGCATCACCGACCGCGCCGGTCTTCGTGACCGGCGGCGTCCCGAAAAAGGGGATCACCGAGGCGGCCGCCATGAAGAAGTGGCTCGTCGGCAAGGGGCTCGAGGACTCGCGCATCACCACCGAGGACAAGTCGGATTCCACCGTCTCCAACGCGCAGAACACCACGGAGTTGCTGAGGGCTCGTGGCATCTCGGAGGCCGTGCTGGTCACCTCGCCCGACCACATCCGACGCGGAGCGGCGAACTTCGCCGGCGCGGGGACAAAGGTCGTCGCGGCCGTGACCACGTCGACGAACCTGAGCCGCTTCCTCAAGCCGCTGACCGGGACGAGCGTGGCCGGGATCCGCTACGAGGCCACCCGCTCGGCCAAGATCCCGGTGACCAAGACCGCGGCCGACATGCTGCCCGACACCGGTCCGGGACTCATTGGCGACCTCGCGGGCCGCTTCTTCCAGGAGCTGGTCAAGGGCGGGTCGAGCAAGTAGGTCTGCTGAGAAGACTCCCCCGGTGAGCACCAAAGGGGAATCTTCCCTCCGGGCATCACCAGGGGAGCTTTCTCAGCGGCCCCGGCGGTCGCGATGCCGGTCCTCGCGTACGAACAATGCGATGTCTTTGAACACATCGTCCCAGCGGTGGATCACCATCGCATAGGTAAGACGGATCGTCGGCCGACCAGCCAACAATGATTTGCGGTCCTGCTCGCGGTCCTTCTCGTACTGCACCTCGTCCAGGAGGTGATGCTGCTTGCTGTCGCATTCGAGGAGGAGTCGGCCGATCGCGAGGTCGGAGTTGCCGCCGCTGGGTCGGGCCGGTTGGACGCAGACCTTGTAGCCGCGAGCGCCCAGGCGAACGCGCGCCAATGTCTCGGTACCCGACTGCGACTCTGGATCGCATTTGTCCAACAACTGACTTGTTCTCGCGTCGATCAGCCCGTCAAGCGCAGTTCGGAGATCCTCGATCGTCATCTGGCGCTTGTTGAGAACGGAGTCTGCGACTACCACGAAATCCTCCGCCGTCATGCATTTCGCTGCGCACGCCAGGGACATTGCGATGGAATCTACCGCCGTATGTACCGGACGAGCCCGACCGTGATGGCAACAGAATCCGGGGGTGTGGGAACGCGCCCGTACGTGGGATCCGCCGTAGCCGGGAGGCACCCAGAAACCCGCCAGCCCTGCCGAGAAACCTCCCCTGGTGAGCGCCAAAGGGGAATCTTCCCTTCGTGCATCACCACGGGAGTTTTCTCAGGTGCCGGGGATGGTCCGGTAGTGCGTGATCAGTCGGCCATCGTCGTCGAGCATGTGGAAGGCCACGCCCGCGGGTTGGTCGCGGTTGATCACTGCGCTGCCCTCGAACGGCAGGTTCAACGTCGACGCGACACCCGGTGCAAGGCACAGCGGGCGCCCGTGAAAGGTCGTCACCGCGGCAGAGTGCGCGTGCCCGCAAACAAGTGCCGCGACATTGGGATGGGAGTCAACGAGGGCGCCGAGGCGCTCCGGATCCGACATCATGATCGAGTCCATCATCGGCATGCCCAGCGTGCTCGGCGGGTGGTGGAAGGCCACGACCACGTGCCCGGCGGCGCCGGTCATCGCCGTGTCCAACCAGGCGACCGTCTGGTCGTCGAGGAAACCCCGGCGCTCACCGGGCAGCGAGCTGTCCGCCGACAGCAGAGTCACGCCGTCGATGGTCAGTGCCTCGTTGACCGGTGCGGTGGGGTCGGTCCCAGGCCGGAACACGTCGTTGAAGGACGGCCGCGCATCGTGGTTGCCGATGGTGATCAGCGTCGGCAGGGGACTGGCGATCAGCTTGCGCGCCTCGAGCATCTCCTCGGCGCTGCCGTGGTCGGTGAGGTCGCCGGTGACGAGTAGCGCGTCGATGCCGTCGGCCCGGGAGTTCACGTAGTCGAAAGCGGCCTCGATGCGCGCGCGGTTGCGGTGCGTTCCGTTGACATGCAGGTCGGAGAGCTGGGCGATCACGAACATCGGTTTGCGCCTCCTCCTACAGGTCCCCGGGCAGCTTGTCGCGTCGGATCCCCCGCCAACTGGGGTGGCGGAGGTGCCCGGTCGACGTCCAGTCTAGGAACTGCACCTCGCCGACGATCTTCGGTAGCACCCACGTGGCGCTCGAAGCGACCGGCGCATCGATCTTGTCGAGGAAGGGACTGCGGCTGATCGTCAACGGTTTCAGTTCTGCCGCAAGGGACTTCAGTGCTGCGTCGGTGAAGCCGGTGCCCACGCGGCCAACGTAGCGCAGACCGGTCTCCTCGGGTAGACCCACGAGCAGCGAGCCGATTGTGCCCGCCCTCGTACCGCGACCCGGGCGCCAACCACCGACGACGACCTCGATGTCGGACCAGTTCTTGTGCTTGAGCCACGTATTGGCCCGACGACCCTGCTGGTAGGTCGAGCTGCGGCGCTTGGCGACGACGCCCTCATACCCGTGCTCGCGGCTGGCGGCGACCGCCGCGGCGCCCGGACCGGGCAGCAGCGGAGGGATCTCGACGTGCTGGCAGCGGCGCAGCAGGGGCACCAATTCCTCGAGGAGAGTGCGGCGTTGCTCCCACGGCGTCGACAGCAGCGACTTACCGGCCAGCGCCAGGATGTCGAAGAGGAACAACTTGAGGCGGTACGGCTCGTCGGTGTGGCGCCGCGAACTCAATAGCGTGAAATTGGTGCGCCCCGACGAGTCGAGCGCGACGACCTCACCGTCGAGGACGACGTCGAGCAGGCCGAGCGCCTCCGAGAGTTCGGCCAACTCCGGGAAATCTGCGGTCATGTCGATGCCCGAGCGCGACGACAGGCGCAGCCGCCCGTCGACGTATCGGGCAATGATCCGGTAGCCGTCCCACTTGCCCTCGAACGCCCACGAGTCGTCGAGGTTGTCGATCTTCTCGTCGGTCGCCAGCATCGGCCGCGGATCGTGCAGTGACTCCGGCAGCAGCGGTCGCGGCTCGTCGGCCATGAGATGAACCAACCAGTTCTGGTTCCCCTGGGCCTTGCCCGTACGGATCAGCGCATAGCGGCCGTGGACGCGCTCGCCGTGCAGCACGACGATGATCTCGTCGTCGCGCCACTTCTCGACGGTGAAAGTGCCGGTGTCCCAGATCTCGACGTGACCGCCCCCGTACTCGCCTTTGGGGATGTCGCCGGAGAATCCCGCGTACTGCAGCGGGTGGTCCTCGGTGCGGATGGCCAGACGGTTCTGTGTCGGGTCGTCGGGGAGGTTCTTGGGCACCGCCCAACTGACGAGCACCCCGTCGTGCTCGAGGCGGAAGTCGTAGTGCAGTCGCCGCGCGTGGTGTTCCTGGATCACGAAGATGGGGCCGACCGGTCGTGGTGTCGGCTCGGCGTCATCGTCGACGATGATTTCTTCCGCGTCGACGGCGGGCTCGGGCGTGCGGCCAGGCGTGCGCTTGCGTCGGTATTCACCGAGGTCGACGACGGGCTCCGGGTCTCGATACACGTCCTCGCTGCGCTCGTCGGCACTCGACCACCGGTGGGTATCGAGACCAGCCAACAGATCGCCGTCGGCTTCGACGCGCTCGAGTACCTCGTGCAGCGCGAGTTGTGCCAGATCGGCGTCGGCGAGTTCCTCCCACGTGCGCGGCGCGGCGACCCACGGCTGTGCGCGGCCGCGCAACGAGTACGGCGCGAGCGTCGTCTTGGATCCGCTGTTCTGGCTCCAGTCGAGGAAGACACGGTCTTCGCGCACGGCCTTGGTCATCGTGGCGGTGATCGCATCGGGGTGTGCGGCCGAGAGGCCCTCGGCGAGCTCGCGGGCGACGGCACGGGCCGAATCGGGACTCACCGGCGGATCGATGCGCGCGTATACGTGGATGCCTTTGCCGCCGCTGGTCACCGGCCACGACTGCAGGCCGGCGCCGGCGAGGACGTCGCGGATGAGGATCGCGATCTGCGCGCACTGCGTCAACGGGACGCCGGGACCCGGGTCGAGATCGAAGATGATCCGATTGGCCAGGCCCTCCTGGCCCGGCCCGCCGTCGATCCGCCACTGCGGCACGTGCAGTTCCAGCGCCGCCATCTGTGCCATCCAGACGAGATCGGCACGGTCGGAGATGACGGGATAGACGATGGCTCGCTTGGAGTGCCCGACCGTGTAGCGGTCGAGCCACTCCGGCGACCCCGCCGGGAGGTTCTTCTCGAAGAACGGTGCCGCATCCACGCCCGATGGCCACCGTTTACGGGTCACGATGCGCCGCCGCAAATGCGGCAACATCGCATCGGCGATCCGCGTGTAGTAGTCGATGACCTCGAACTTGCGCGTCCCGCTCTCCGGATAGAGGACCTTGTCGAGGTTGGTGACGCCGATGGCCCGGCCGTCGACGTCGAGCACTCCGTTGTCGGCCACGCGCACCACCTCCCGCCGCTGTCGCCGGTCGTGCCGACCGGTCACACCATTGTCTCAACCTGCCGTATTCGGCACTCGCAGTGGCACAATTGGCGCCATGCGCTCGATCTGGAACGGTGATCTGAGCTTTGGCCTGGTCAATGTGCCCGTCAAGGCGTACTCGGCCACGGAGAGCCACGACCGTAAATCACATCAGGTCGACTCCAAGGACGGCACGCGGATCCGCTACAAGCGGGTGCGGGAGGGAACCGACACCGAGGTCGAGTTCAGCAACATCGCCAACGCGTACGAGTCCGACGACGGTCAGACCGTGGTCCTGACGAAAGGCGACCTCGCGACGCTGCCGGTCACCCGCAGCCCGGAGATCTCCATCCTCGAGTTCGTGCCCGCCGATCAGGTCGATCCGATCTACTTCGACAAGCCGTACTACCTGGAACCGTCGTCGAAGTCGCCGAAGGCCTACGTGCTGCTGGCGAAGGCACTGGAGTCCACCGACCGGCTGGCCATCGCGAATTTCACCCTGCGCAACCGCACCCGGCTCGCGGCGCTGCGTGTCGTCGACGGTGTGATGACGCTGCAGACTCTGCTGTGGCCCGACGAGGTGCGCAAGCCTGACTTCGGGTTCCTCGACGCCGGCGTCGAGGTGCGCGACCAGGAACTTGAGATGGCGAAGTCGCTCATCGAGACGATGGCCAATGACTTCGACCCCGATGACTACTCCGACACCTACACCGAAGAGCTCGGCAAGCTCATCGAGTCGAAGGCCGGCGGATCACCGGCCTTCGTCGACGACGAGCCGGCGGCGCCGACCGACGACGACGGGGAGGTCGCCGATCTGCTCGCCGCATTGCGCGCTTCGGTGAAGGACCGGACCGGCGGTGAGCTGCCCGCGGCGAAGGCGCCGGTCAAGCAGGCCGCTGCGAAGAAGGCACCAGCCAAGAAGGCGCCCGCTAAGAAAGCGGCGGCCAAGAAGGCCCCCGCCAAGAAGGCCGCCAGCTGAGCCGTGTGGCGCTGCTCGCCGGTATGACAATGGCTGGGTTGTTACCACGGACTAGGCTGGTCATCAACGTGATATCTAGGGGAGGCAATGATGCCCGCAACGAATACTGACGTCCTCGACGTGCTCATCGTCGGCGCCGGACTGTCCGGCATCGACACCGCGTACCGGTTGACCGAGCGCAACCCGGGACTCACCTACACGATCGTCGAGCAGCGCGACCAGATCGGCGGCACGTGGGACCTGTTCCGCTACCCCGGTGTGCGCAGCGACTCCGATATCTTCACGCTCAGCTTCCCCTGGTACCCGTGGAAGGGCACCCGCACCACCGCCCTGGGCCACGAGATCCGTGAGTACCTGCAGGACACCGCCAGCCATTTCGGCTTCGACAAACACATCGACTTCGGTGTCACGGTCGTCTCGGCCGACTTCGATACCTCCACTGACGTGTGGACGGTGACGACGCAGGTCGACGGCCAGGAGCGCGAGTACCGCGCCCGTTTCCTGTACGTCTGCGCCGGCTACTACCGCTACGACCGCGGCTATGAACCCGACTTCCCGGGCATCGAGAACTTCCAGGGACAGGTGGTGCACCCGCAGTTTTGGCCCGAGGACCTCGACTACCAGGGCAAGAAGGTCGTCGTGATCGGCTCGGGTGCGACGGCGGTGACGCTGATCCCGTCGATGTCCCCCGACGTCGAGAAGATCACCATGCTGCAGCGCTCGCCGACGTACATGGTGTCGCTGCCGTGGGAGGACCCGATGACGAAGGCGGCGCTGCGCTTCCTCCCGGACAAGCCGGCCCACCAGCTAATCCGGGTGCGCAACGCGCTGGTGACCTACGGCATCTACATGTACTGTCGCAGCTTCCCGAAACTGTCGCGGCGAACGCTGCGGCGCATGGCCAAGCTGCAGCTGCCGAAGGGCTACCCCGTCGACGTCCACTTCAAGCCCAAGTACGAGCCGTGGGACCAGCGCTTGTGCATGATCCCGAGCGGTGACTTCTACACCGCGATCCGGTCGGGCAAGGCCGACGTCGTCACCGACCAGATCGAGACCTTCGACGAGAACGGCATCGTGCTGACGTCCGGCAAGCGCCTCGACGCCGACATCGTCGTCACCGCGACCGGCCTCGAACTCGTCGCCATGGGCGGTGCGACGATCTCGATCGATGGCGCCGAGCAGAAGCCGGGCGACCACCACGCCTACCGCGGCTACATGATCGAGGATGTGCCCAACCTGGCATGGGCCATCGGCTACACCAATGCCTCCTGGACGCTGCGTATCGACCTCACCGCGCAGGCGGTGGCCAAGCTCATCGAGCTGATGCGCGAAAAGGGCTACACGCACGCCTACCCGACCGCCGGCGGTCAGATCCTCGAGGACGCACCGCTGATGGAGCTGGACTCCGGCTACGTCAAACGCGCGGAGGGCAACATCCCGAAGGGGTCCACGGTGCAGCCGTGGGTGGTGCGGCACAACCTGGTGCTCGACGCGTTCGATGCCCGCCGCTACGACATCACCGAGGCCATGGTCTTCGGCACCGTCGACTCACCGGTGCGGGTCAATGCCTGACGCCGCGGCACTGGCCGCCGCCGCCCAGATTCTTATCCGCATCGACACGGGTGAGAAGAACACTGCGCAAGAGTTGGACGAACTGTGGGCCCAGCTCCCGACTGTCCGCATCGAGGAGATCCTCGGCTCGTGGCGCGGCGGCGAACTGCCGACCGGCCACCCGATGGACGGTCAGCTGGAGCAGGTCGGCTGGTACGGCAAGAACTTCATCTCGCGCACGAACGTGCAGCCGCTGGTCTGCCGCAACGCCGACGGCGAGCTCTACTCCAACAAGGAGCTGGGCAAGGGTGAGGCCAGCCTCTGGCACGTCGAGTTCCGCGGCGAGGTGACCGCCTCGATGGTCTACGACGGTCAGGCCGTCATCGACCACTTCAAACGCGTCGATGACCGGACGCTGATGGGCATCATGAACGGCAAGTCGTCGCTGGTGCGCGACCACCACTTCTACTTCTACCTCGTCCGCGACTGACGGCCGACCAATAACAGAGGAGAGTCGCGATGGCACTGGACCTGTGGAACGACGGCCCGACCAAGAAGGCGATCATCGACTTCGTCGAGGGGCCCGCCCAGACCGTGGCACCGGAGGAGCGGATCGCCACCTTCGACAACGACGGCACGCTGTGGTGCGAGAAGCCGACGGTGATCCAGGGCGACTTCATCCGCACCCGACTGTCCGAGCTGGGCAACGAAGACGAGTCGCTGGTGAAGTCGAACGCTGCGATCGAAGCGGCCGTCGACGGTGATCTCAAGCGGTTCGCGCAGGCCCTCGCCAAGCACAAGGAAGGCGACGATACCGACTCAACGTCGACCATCGACGCCCTACTCGCGGCCAACCCGGACAGCACGACGCAGGCCCACGCCGAGCGGGTGAAGGCCTTCTTCGCGACCGCGCAGCACCCGACGCTCAACCGGCCCTACTCCGCATGCGGCTATGCGCCGATGATCGAGCTGCTGCGCTACCTCGAGGCCAACGGCTTCACCGTCTACATCGTGTCCGGCGGTGGCCGCGACTTCATGCGGCCGATCACGCCGGAGATCTACGGCATTCCACCCGAGCGGGTCATCGGCAGCACCTTCGCCGTCCACTACGTCGACGGGGAGATCGAGGTCAGCGACCGGTTGACCTCCATCGACGTCGGGCGGGGCAAGCCGGAGAGCATCTGGGGCGGCATCGGCCGCCGACCGCTGTTCGCCATGGGCAACTCCGACGGTGATATCGAGATGCTTGAGTACGCCACGACCGGAACCAACCCGGGCATCGGGTTGCTGGTCAACCACGACGACGCGCAGCGCGAGTTCGACTACACCAAGGGCGCGGAGAAGGCACTGCCCGAGGCGGCGCACCGCGGCTGGACGGTCGTGAGCATCAAGGACGACTGGGTCAAGGTCTTCGCCGACTGACTCCTCGGGCGCTGTGTGCTCGATAGTCTGTGCCCGTGGAATCCGGAGTCGGGCGCGAGCGCCAAAACGTCATCTACCGAGCGGGAATCGCCGACGGCCGGCCAGCCGTCCCGACCGACTACGCCGAACTCGAGCGCCGCGCGCATGCGGCGATGTCGGAGAAGGCGTGGGCCTATGTCGCCGGCGGCGCGGGTGAGGGCTCGACGATGGTCGCGAACCGTCGGGCACTGGACCGCTGGAAGATCGTGCCGCGGGTGCTGCGCGACGTCTCGCAGCGCAGTCTCGCCGTCGACCTCTTCGGCCAACGGTTGCCCGCGCCGCTGCTGGTGTCCCCGGTGGGCGCGGGCGGACTCGTCGCGCGCAACGCCGATGTCACGATCGGCAAGGCCGCGGCATCGCTGGGCCTGCCCTACATCTTCTCCAACCAGGGCAGTGCGCCGATGGAGGATGTCGCCGCGGCGATGGACGCGGTTTCGCCGGGCGCGCCGCGGTGGTTCCAGCTGTACTGGTCGGTCGACGAGCAGCTCGTCGACAGTTTCCTGAACCGAGCCGAGGCGATGGGTGCGGCGGCGATCGCAGTCACCCTGGACACGACGATGCTCGGTTGGCGCCCGCAGGACCTCAACCTCGGGTCGTTGCCCTTCGCCCGCGGTGAGGGCATCGCGCAGTACACGCGCGACCCGCGGTTCCGGGCGATCGTCGATGAGCGTGTGGCAAACCCCGACCCCGACGCGGCGTCGCCGAAGCCGTCGGTCGGGGCGATCAAGACGCTGGCGTCCATCGCGCGCAACGCGCCGGGCAACTGGTGGCGCAACCTCGTCGACAAGCATCCGCGCGCGGCGGTCGAGACGTTCCTGGAGATCTATTCGCGGCCCAGCCTCTCGTGGGCCGACATCGAGGACCTGCGCGCCCGGACGCCCCTGCCGATCGTGTTGAAGGGTGTCTTGCACCCCGACGACGCGCGGCACGCGGTCGACATCGGCGTCGACGGGATCATCGTGTCCAACCACGGCGGACGGCAGGTCGACGGCGCTATCGGTTCGATCGACGCCCTCGTCGACGTGGTCGATGCGGTTGGCGGGCGCACCAAGATCCTCGTCGACTCGGGCGTCCACACCGGGTCCGACGTGTTCAAGGCGCTGGCGCTGGGGGCTGACGCGGCGTGCATCGGCCGGGCGCACATGTACGGGCTGGCCGTCGCGGGGGAAACGGGGGTGCGCGAGGTGCTCACCAACATCGCCGCCGAGCTCGACCTCACGCTGGGGCTGTCGGGGCACACCGATGTCGCGGCCCTGGACCGTGGCGCGCTGAAGGAGATTGGCTAGGCCGACCGGTATCGCCTAGATCAGGGGTCGGCCGGTGCGGTTGCGCCACCGGACGTCGGCGATCAGGAGTTTGAACGGCAGCACCTGGATGGCCTGCGGGGTGACCCGGCTCGCGATGCGCAGCACCACGTTGTTGGCGTCGAAGAAGCGCTCCTGGTTGGGGCTCGGGTACCACTCGAGTTTGTCGCGGAACTCCTCGGGGAGGTAGCCCAGCGTGAGCGCTTCGCTGATCCACGTGAAGGCCCGCCCGGAATACGGCCCGAGGAAGCGCAGGCGCATCAGCTTGGCCAGGTACTCGCGGATGCCCGGGTCGACCTCGGTGATCGACTCGACCGTCTCATCCCAATAGCGCTGGAAGTCCTCCCGCGTGGCCGGCCACATCTCGTAGGGCATCTGCAGCGTCGTCCCCATGACGGCGCCCTGGCGGTAGGCCTGTTCGTTGACCTCGCCGGGCCGCCCGTATAGGCGAGTGATGTCCTCCCAGCCGCGGTACAGGCAGGCCGCCACCCACATCTGCAGCTTCGGGTCCATGGCGTTGTACTTCACCGGGGACTCGTTGTTGGAGTGGACCTGGCGGTGTGCGGAGTTGACCGCCTCGCGGTACATCTTGCGGTCCGACGCGGTGCCCAGGGCCGCGACGGCCAGGTACGTCAGCGTTGTCCTGGTCCGCTTGACGGGGTGTTTGAGGAGACTGCCCGATTCCACCCGGCTCTCCACGACACCGCGCCCGACCGGGGTGTTGGCCATCTGCATGATGACGTTGGCGGGCCCGGCGAGCAGGGCGGCGATGTAGAGGTTGACGTCTGGCGACTTGAGCGCGTCCATCTCCTCGCGGGACATCCGCGCTGGGCGCTGGTCGGCCGGGACATGCGTCGTTGCAGTCATTCGTGCTCCCTCGGTGCTGTCCTCGATTGTCCCATCATTGGACCGGAAATTTAGTGACAACGACTGTTCTCAGTTTACTTCGCCGCGCCCGGCGCTGGCCAGCGCGCCTCTTGCAGCGCCGTCGATGACACAATGGGGATATGGCTTCCCAGTCGGTGACCGCCTTGCGCACGTATGCCGGTGAGCAGGGCGACGAACGCATCGCCCGCCGTCGTGAGCAGCTGATGGACGCCGCGCTGGAGGTGCTCGGGTCCGACGACGGCGGCGCGCTCACCGTGCGCGGCGTGTGCCGAGAGGCGAAGCTGACCGCGCGCTACTTCTACGAGAGCTTCGATTCGGCCGACGACCTCGTCGCCGCGGCCTACGACCGTGTCGTCGACGAGATCAGTGGTGCCGCCAGTGATGCCTTCGGCCGTGGCACCGACATCCGCTCCCGAGCCCGCGGGGCGGTCGAGGCCATCGTGCGGGTCATCGACGACGACCGTCGCAAGGGACGGTTGATGTTCTCGCCGAAGCTGCTCTCGACGACGCTGGCGACGCGTCGGATGGCCGCGACGCGGAGTCTGGCCGCGCTTACTGTGCAGACGACGGCCGGGACGCACCACGAGCCGACCGAAGCCGATGTCGCCGCGGCCTACTACCGCGTCGGGGGGCTGGGCAACCTGCTGTCCGCTTGGCTCGACGACCGTGTGCAGCTTCCGCGCGACGAACTGATCGACGCCTGCACCGGCCTGCTGCTCGGTGAGTGACCTGGTGCGCGGCCGCTGGCGGGAGTACGGACCGCCGTCGCTTCCCGTCCCGCTCGCGGCGGCGCTGGGTGCCTTCGCCGAGCACGGCTACCACGGCACGTCCGTGCGCGACATCGCCGCCCGCGCGCAGCTGTCGGTCCCCGGGCTCTACCACCACTATCCGTCCAAGCAGTCATTGCTCCAGGGCTTGCTGGAACTGACCATGCTCGACCTGCAGCAGCGGTGCCGACAAGCCGTCGCGGAGGCGGGCCCCGACCCCGTCGATCAGTTCGACGCGATTGTGGAATCGCTGCTGCGCTTCCACATGTTCCGCCAGGAACAGGCGTTCATCGGATCCTCGGAGATCCGCAGCATCGACGACGAGTACCGAGCCACCTACGTCGGCTACCGCGACGAGGTGCAGCGCATGCTCGACGACATCATCGTCGCCGGTGTTGACCGCGGCGACTTCACGACAGATTCCCCGAAGGGAGCGGGTCGGGCGATCGCAACGATGTGCGTCGGCGTCTCCACCTGGTACCGCGACGACGGTGAGCTGAGTGCCGACGAGCTCATCGCCCAGAACCTCCACTACGCGCGGGCGATAGTCGGCAGCTGAAGAACCTCCCCTGAGGACCTCTCGGGGGACGATTACCCTCGGTGGGTCACCAGGGGAGCTTTCTCAGCAGTGTCCGAGGCCGGTGGCACCATCGGGCCCATGGTCAGCTCGGGTGGGCGTGCGGAAGCGTCGATCCTGCACGCCGACCTGGACTCCTTCTACGCCTCGGTGGAGCAGCGTGACGACCCTGCACTGCGCGGACGGCCCGTGCTCGTCGGCGGGGGTGTCGTGCTGGCGGCGAGCTACGAGGCCAAGGCGATGGGCGTACACACCCCGATGCCCGGCCGCGACGCGCGCGCCCTGTGCCGCGGGTCCGCCGTCGTCGTGTCGCCGCGGTTCTCCGCCTACACCGAGGCGAGTCGTGCCGTGTTCGACGTCTTTCACGACACGACGCCCCTGGTCGAGGGCATCTCGGTCGACGAGGCGTTCCTCGACGTCGGCGGGCTGCGCCGCATCAGCGGGACTCCGGAACAGATCGCGGAGCGGCTCCGCCGACGGATCCGCGACGAGGTGGGCTTGCCGATCACCGTCGGCGCGGCGCGCAGCAAGTTCCTGGCAAAGGTGGCCAGTGCGGTGGGCAAGCCCGACGGGCTGCTCGTCGTGCCGCCCGGCGGTGAACTGGAGTTCCTGCACCCGCTACCGGTGCGCCGCCTGTGGGGCGTCGGGGTGAAGACAGAGGCACGGTTGGCCGACGCCGGGATCGAGACGGTCGGCGACCTGGCGGCCCTCGGTGAGGAGAACCTCGCGCGACTGCTGGGCCGGGGTGCCGGACGCCACCTGTACGCCCTGTCCATGGCGCGCGACCCGCGCCGCGTGGAGACCGGCCGGCGCCGCAAGTCGATCGGAGCGCAGCGTGCGCTGGGTCGCCGGATCAAACCGGAGTCCGACGTCGAGGAGACGCTGATCGCCATCGTCGACGGCTTGGGCAAGCGGTTGCGCGGCGCACACCGTCTGTGCCGGACCGTGGTGCTGCGACTGCGGTTCGACGACTTCGAGCGCGTGACGCGGTCCCGTTCGCTCCGCGAGCCGACCGAGTCGACGGCGGTTATCCTCGCCGTCGCACGAGGGTTGTTCGACGAGGCGCGGCCGCTGATCCGGGAGCGTGGCGCCACGCTGATCGGGCTGTCGCTCACCAATCTGTGCGGGCACGACGCGGTCCAGCTGGTGCTGCCGTTCGAGATCTCGGCGCCGGGGTCGGCGGGCGGGCCGGGTCCAGGACTGCACGCCGCCGAACTCGACGTCGCCGTCGACGATCTACGGACTCGCTTCGGCCGTGACGCGGTGACCCGTGGGCGCCTGCTACACCGCCATAACGGGGATGACGCGCCGATGCTGCCGGACTGAGTCCGGGCCCGCGGAATCCCTCTTGGGCGGGTGGTCGCGTCGATACAGTGGCCCCATGACCTCCACTGCTGAATCCCCCGACATCATCACCGTCGACGTCCCGACGCACTGGTACAACCTCGCCGCCGAGCTCGACGAGCCGATCCCGCCCCATCTGCACCCGGGGACCAAGGAGCCGGTCGGGCCCGACGACCTCGTCGCGCTGTTCCCGATGGGGTTGATCGCGCAGGAGGTGGCCAACGAGGCCTACATCGAGATCCCCGAACCGGTCCGCGAGATCTACAAGATGTGGCGGCCCTCGCCGCTGCTGCGCGCCCGCAAGTTCGAGGAGTCGCTGAACACCAAGGCGCGGATCTACGTCAAGTACGAGGGTGTCAGCCCGGTCGGTAGTCACAAGACGAACTCTGCGGTCGCGCAGGCCTATTACAACCACGTCGACGGCGTCACCAAGCTGACCACCGAGACCGGGGCGGGGCAGTGGGGCAGTGCGCTGGCATTCGCGGGCGCGCAGTTCGGAATCGACGTCGAGGTGTGGCAGGTCCGCGCCTCCTACGATTCCAAGCCCTACCGCGGGTACCTGATGCGGACCTACGGCGCGACGGTGCACCCGAGCCCGTCGACGCTCACCGAGTCGGGCCGCGCGATGCTCGAGAAGGACCCGAACACCACGGGCAGCCTCGGCATGGCCGTCAGCGAGGCCGTCGAGGTGGCGGCAAACGACCCGGCTGCGCGCTACGCGCTGGGCAGTGTGCTCAACCACGTCGTGCTGCACCAGAGCGTGATCGGCCTGGAAGCCGTCGAGCAGCTCTATAGCGTCGAGCCCGGCGGCGCCGACATCGTCTTCGGCTGCGCCGGCGGCGGGTCGAACCTGGGCGGGCTGTCGTTCCCGTTCATCCGCGAGAAGATCCACGGCCGCTCCAACCCGCGCGTCGTCGCGGCCGAGCCAGCCGCCTGCCCGTCGATCACGGAGGGCGAGTACCGGTACGACCACGGCGATGTGGCCGGACTGACCCCGCTGCTCAAGATGCACACGCTGGGCATGGACTTCGTGCCCGACCCGATCCACGCCGGTGGCCTGCGCTACCACGGCATGGCGCCCGCGCTGAGCCACACCGTCGAGCAGGGCCTGGTGTCCGGCGTCGCGATCACCCAGCACGACGCGTTCGCCGCCGGTGTCCAGTTCGCGCGCGCCCAGGGCATCGTGCCCGCGCCGGAATCTACTCACGCGATCGCCGCGTGTGCCGCCGCGGTCGCCGACAGCGACGTCGAGCAGGTCGTCGTCATCGGGCTGTCGGGTCATGGCCAACTCGACCTCCCCGCCTACGCCGAATTCCTCGACGGCAAGTTCTGAGGACTACGCAGACAGCACAACGCCGACGCTGGTGACCACATAGTGGTCGCTAGCGTCGGCGTTGTTGCGGTTAGGGCGAGATGACGACGAGAGTCTCCGCGACACAGGCGGGCTTGGGCGCGCCGGTCGCCGAGATCACGTACTTCACGGTGAGGACCGCCCCGGCCGGGCTCTCGGTGAGCTCGGTGAACGTAGCGGTCGCGGTCAGCTCGCTGCCGACCGGCACCGGCGACGGGAAGCGGAGTTTGTTGGCGCCGTAGTTGATGCGCGCACCGCCGAAGTCGATGTTGAACAGCTCGGCGCCGAACAGCGGGATCAGCGAGAGTGTCAGGAACCCGTGGGCGATCGGTCCGCCGAAGGGTCCGGCGTTGGCGCGCTCGACGTCGACGTGGATCCATTGGTGGTCACCGGTCGCGTCGGCGAAGGCGTTGACGCGCTCCTGCTCGATGACGATGGGTGCGCTCGGGCCGATCTCCTCGCCGAGGGCGGCGCGGACTTCATCGAGGGAGGTGAATGTGCGGGGCATGGGGCTCCTTTTTCAGGTGAGGGTGAGTTCGACGGTGGTGCGCGGCCCGGCTTCCTCGCCGCCGGGGCCGATGACTTCGACGGTAGTTCCCGTCGGGGTGGGTGTGGCCACCAGTTGGGCGGATTGCCCGCAGAACAGTGGCGCCGAGACGCGGTGGGACAGCGCGCGCACTGGGCGTGCATCACCGTCGAGGCGGTGAGTCTCGAGCAGGGCCAGCGTCATCAGCGGTCCGTGCACGACGAGCCCGGGATAGCCTTCGACGCCGGTGGCATAAGGCCAGTCGTAGTGGATGCGATGGGCGTTGGCGGTAGCCGCGGAGAAGCGCATCAACAGGGTCGGGTCGGTGCGCAACTGCCAGCGGCGCTCACCGTCGGCGATGATCGGTGGGCCCGCGGGGACCATCGAGGCGGCAGGCTCCGGCGGCGGTGGTGTGCCGCTGGCTTCGGCGGCCTCGCGGTAGACGAGGTTCTGCTTCTCGACGACGGCGGGCGTGCCGTCGGGTGCGAACAGGATCGTCGATGTCACGACGATCACGAGCTTGCCGCTGCGACCATTCTTTTCGGTGACCGACTCGACGGTGGCCTCGCGGCGGACGGTGTCGCCGACGCGCAGCGTTCCGGTGAACTCCGCCGAACCGCCGGCGAACATGCGCCGCGGCAGTTCTACCGGTGGCAGGAACGAGCCGCGGAACGGGTGACCGTCGACGCTGATCTGCGACGACGGTGACCACCGCGGCAGCGCCACCCAGTGCCACAGCGGCGGCAGGGGGTCGCCCGGCGCGGGGGCCGGCAGACCGTCGTCGAGCAGCGCGGCCAAGGCCGCGACGGGTCCTGGGTCGAGGAGTTCGTCGGTGACGACCGTGTGCGGTTGCCAGTCGGCCATCACATGTACCGGCCGCCGGTGACCTCCAGGATGGTGCCGGTCATGTACGACGAGAGGTCGCTGGCGAGGAACACGGCGACCTTCGCGATCTCATCGGGCTCGCCCGCGCGGCCCATCGGGATTTCGGTCATCTTCGAATCCCATGCGGCCTGCGGCATGGCTTCGGTCATCGCGGTGCGGATGAGACCGGGCTGGATCGAATTGACGCGGATCCCCTTGGTGGCGAACTCCTTCGCAGCAGCCTTGCTCATCGCGGCGATTCCGGCCTTGGCGGCCGAGTAGTTCGTCTGGCCGAAGTTGCCGACCTTGCCCGAGATCGAGGACATGTTCACGATCGCGCCGCCGCCGTGCTCGCGCATGATGTCGGCGGCCAGTTTCGTGCCGAGCCAGGTGCCCTTGAGGTGCACGGAGATGACCTGGTCGAACTGCTCCTCGGTCATCTTGCGCATGCTGGCGTCGCGGGTGATGCCGGCGTTGTTCACCATGATGTCGAGCGTGCCGAAGCGGTCGATCGCGGCGGCGAGCAGCGCGGCGACATCGTCGGCGACGGTGACATTGCACCGCACCCCGAGTGCCACGTCCTCACCGAGTTCCTTGGCGGCCGCCTCGACCTGCTCGGCGTTCATGTCACCGAGTGCGACGGTCGCGCCCTCGGCGATGAAGCGCTGGGCGATGGCCAGGCCGATGCCCTGCGCGCCGCCGGTGATCACTGCGGTCTTACCTGCGAGCAGTCCTGTCATTGTGTGCCTCCTTGGGCCTTCTTCGCCTCGCGCACGAGGCCGCCTCCGATGATGAGGCGCTGGATTTCGCTGGTCCCTTCGTAGAGGCGCAGCAGTCGTACGTCGCGGTAGATCCGCTCGACGGGCATCTCGCGCATGTAACCCGACCCGCCGTGGATTTGGACGGCCTTGTCGGCGACCTGCCCGACCATCTCGGTGCAGAACAGCTTCGCCACCGAGGGTGCGATTCGACGATCCTCGTTGGCCACCCACTTGCGTGCGGCGTCGCGGGCCAGGGCGCGTCCGGCCATGATGCCCGTCTGCATGTCGGCGAGGTGGGCCTGCACGAGCTGGAAGTCGCCGATCGGCGTACCGCCCTGCGTGGTGACGGCGGCGTGGCGCAGCGACTCGTCGAGGGCGCGCTGCGCGGCGCCCACCGACATTCCGGAGATGTGTACCCGCCCACGTGCCAGCGACGTCATGGCGGCCCGGTAGCCGGTGTCCTCGTCGCCGCCGACCAGTGCCGACGCCGGTACCCGCACCCCGGTGTACGAGACGTTCGACGTCCAGGCGCCCTGCTGGCCCATCTTCTCGTCGTGCGGTGCGACGGAGAGCCCGGGCGCATCAGCGGGCACGAGGAACACCGCGATCCCGGGGCCCTTCTCGTCGGCCGGACGGGTGCGGGCGAAAGTAACGATGAGGTTCGCCGACGCGGCGTTGGTGATGAAGCACTTCTCGCCGTCGAGGATCCAGTCGGAGTTCTCGTCGTCGGGATTGACGCGGACGGCTTTGGTGCGCAGTCCGGCCGGGTTGGACCCGGCGCCGGGTTCGGTGAGTGCGAACGAGGCGACGACCTCGCCGGTGGCGATCTTCTCCAGCCACTGGGCCTTCTGCTCGTCGGTGCCGAAGTTCACCAGAACCTGCCCGGCGATGCCGTTGTTGGTGCCGAACATCGACCGGACCGCCAGGGAGGTGTAACCCAGCTCCATGGCCAGCTCGACATCCTGGGCGAGGTCGAGACCCAGGCCGCCGAACTCCTGCGGGATGGCGAATCCGAACAGGCCCATGTCCTTGGCCTGCTGTCGCAGGTCGTCGGGGATGGCGTCGGCGTCGGCGATCTCGCTCTCGCGCGGGATGACGCGGGTGCGCACCCACTCGCGCACCGAGTCGCGGATCTGGGCGAAGTCCTCGGCGTCGACCTCGGCGCCTCCGACGTCGTAGCGCTCGTCAGCCATGGGTGTCTCCTCGGTGGTGGGTCTGGGTCACAGGGCGGTGGGTCACTGGGCGTAGTCCTCCAGCAGGCGGCGCCCGATGATCATGCGCTGGATGTCGGCGGTGCCCTCGCCGATCAGCAGCATGGGCGTCTCGCGGTAGAGCCGCTCGATCTCGAAGTCTTTCGCGAAGCCGTAGCCGCCGTGGATGCGGAAGGAATCCTCGACGACGTCGCGGCAGTACTCCGACGCGAGGTACTTGGCCATTCCGGCCTCAAGGTCATTGCGCTGGCCAGCGTCCTTGATCCGCGCCGCGCGCACGACCATCTGGTGGGCAGCCTCCACCTTCGTGCCCATCTCGGCGATGCGGAACAGCACTGCTTGGTGTTGCGCGATGGGTTTGCCGAACGTCTCGCGCTGCTGGGCGTAGGCGACGCCGAGTTCGAAGGCGCGCAGGGCGACGCCGACGCCGCGCGCCGCGACGTTCACGCGACCCACCTCGACGCCGTCCATCATCTGATAGAAACCGCGCCCGGGCTCACCGCCAAGGATCTGCTCGGCGCCGATCCGGAAACCGTCGAAGAGCAACTCGGTGGTGTCGACCCCCTTGTAGCCCATCTTCTCGATCTTCCCGGGGATGGTCAGGCCGGGCGCCACCTCGCCGAAGCCGGGCGTCTTCTCGAGGAGGAAGGTCGTGAGGTTCTGATGGGGCTTGTCGTGGCCGAGGGGCGTGCGGACCAGGACGGCGACGAGGCTCGATGTCCCGCCGTTGGTCAGCCACATCTTCTGGCCGTTGATCACGTAGTCGTCGCCGTCGGGGCGGGCGGTCGTCGTGATGGCGGCGACGTCGGAGCCCAATGCGGGTTCGGACAGCGAGAACGCGCCGGTGAGCTCGCCGACGGCCAGGCGGGGGAGGTATTCGGCTTTCTGCTCGTCGGTGCCGTGCTGGGCCAGCAGGTACGCGACGATGAAATGGGTGTTGACGATGCCCGAGACGCTCATCCAGCCGCGGGAGAGTTCTTCGACGACGAGCGCGTAGGTCAGCAGCGATTCGCCGAGCCCGCCGTATTCCTCGGCGATGGTCAGGCCGAAAACCCCCATCTCCTTGAGGGCCGCGACGATGTCGGTGGGATATTCGTCGCGATGCTCGAGCTCATTGGCGACGGGAAGGATCTGCTCGTCGACAAAGGTGCGGATCGTCGCCAGCATCTCCCGTTGGACGTCGGTGAGATCGGCGGTGTCGCAGAGCTTCGCCATGGGATAGAAACTAACCCATGGGTGCGAGCACGGTGCAGAGTCAGTCGGTGGCGACGGGGATGGACAACCGATGGGGATGAACCAGCCGCTGCGCGGCCTGCGTGTGGTCGAGTTCGCGAGCTTCGTCGCCGCGCCGTCGGCCGGGATGACACTGGCACAGCTCGGCGCTGATGTGATCAAGGTCGATCCGCTCGGCGGGAACACCGATTACCGCCGCTGGCCGCTGGCGCTCGACTCGCCCGACAGCCTGTTCTGGACGTCGCTGAACCGTGGCAAACGGTCGGTAGCGGTGAACATGCGCACCCCGGAGGGGCAGGAGTTGGTGCTGGCCCTGGCCACCGCGCCGGGGCGGGATGCGGGGATCTGCGTCGATAACACCGTCGGACGGTCGTGGCTGTCGTATGAGGCGATGACCGCGCGGCGGACGGACATGATCGCCGTGCATATCGAGGGCCGTGCCGACGGTGGTGCCGCGGTCGACTACACGGTGAACTCGGCGGTCGGGATCCCCATGCAGACCGGCCCCGTCGACGGGGGGCCGGTCAACCACGTCCTGCCGGCGTGGGACTTCATCACCGGGCAGGCAATCTCGACCGCGGTGCTCGCGGCGTTGCACCGGCGCGAACGGACCGGGGAGGGTAGTCGGGTCGAGATCGCGCTGGCCGACGTCGCTGCGGCCGGCGTCGCCAATCTCGGCTGGTACACCGAGGCGCTGCAGCGCGGTAACCGTGCGCGGCACGGCAACCACCTCTATGGGAGTTTCGGGACCGACTTCGAGACGGCCGACGGTGGTCGGGTCATGGTTGTCACGCTGTCGCCGCGGCAGTGGAAGAGCCTGGGCGAGGCGACCGGGTTGTCGGCTGCGTTGGCGGCGATGGCCGAGTCATTCGGTGTCGACTTCTTCACCGACGAGGGTCGCTACGAGCACCGGGACGCGATCGCCGACCTGCTGCGGCCGTGGTTCGCGCAGCGCAACTTCGCGGAGGTCGAGGCCGCGTTGAACGCGGCGGGTGCCCTCTGGGGGCCGTATCAGTCGATGCGTGCCTTTGCCGAGGCGTTTCGTGCCGACCCGTCGTCAGCCCCCGTCCTCGTCGAGGTCGATCAACCCGGCGTCGGGCAGGTCATCTCTGCCAAGTCGCCGATCCGCGTCGACGGTCAGTATGTCGATGCCGGCGTTGCGAGGAGCGGCGGCCAGGGCGGCAGCGACGGCGGCGGGAACGGGGCACCGATGGTGGCCAGTGCGCTGGGGGCCGATACCGACGAGATTCTCGCCTCGGTGTTGGGCTTGTCCGATGCCGAGCTGGCGAAGCTTCACGACTTGGGAGTCATCTGACCCGAAATTCCGCCGAGTGGGCCGTCCCACCCCGCCGACTGGGCCGTCCGTCTCCGCCGAGTGGGCCGTTCAACCCCGCCGACTGGGTCGCCCAACGGCCTAGTGTCGATCTCACACCGCACTGAGGGAGAACGTCATGAGCGCGTTGATCGTCGTATGTCTAGTCATCGCCGCCGTCATCCACCTCCTCCCGGTGCCGGGGATCCTCGGTGCAGCTTGGCTCGAGCGTCTGTACGGATCCCGCATCGACGACCCCGACATGCTCGTCATGATGCGCCACCGCGCGCTGATGTTCGGCATCGTCGGCGGCATCCTGATTGCAGCGGCGATCCGGTCGGAATGGCGAGGTCTGGCCGTAGTCGTCGGTCTGGTGAGCGCGGCAGGCTTTCTGGTCATCGCGGGGCTGGTAGGCGGGTACGGCGACAAGATTCGACGTGTGGTGATCGCCGACGTGGTGGCCGTCGTGGCGCTTGTGATTGCGGGTGCGGCACTCATCTGGGGCTGACCGTCGGCGTTGATCCCGGAGTCTGACATCGGCCACCGGACTACCGGTTACGGTGACCATGAGCGCCTTGACCGATGCCAGTCGGCATGACACCATGACCGGCAGACCGAACGCTCGCTCGGTATCGGAGAAAGAAGCAGCATGGCCATCGATTTGTCCTACTCCCCGGAGGTTGTCGACCTCGTCGCGCGCACCCAGGCGTTCATCGCCGAGCACGTCGCGCCCGTCGAAGAGCAGTTCCACGGCGACATCACCGCAGCCGGCGGCGACGACCTCCGTCGTGAACTCAACGCCAAAGCCAAGGCCGCCGGGATCTTCGCCCCGCACGCGCCGGTGGAATACGGCGGACTCGGGCTCAACATGTCCGACCGCTCACCGGTCTTCACCGCGGCCGGGCACTCGACCTTCGGCCCCGTCGCCCTACACATCGGCGCCCCCGACGAGGGCAACGTCCACATGCTCTCCCACATCGCCAGCGACGCCCAGCGCGACAAGTACCTCGGGCCGCTCGCGACTGGCGAGGTCCGCAGCGGGTTCGCCATGACCGAGCCCGCCCCGACCGGCGCCGGCTCCGACCCCAACTGCCTCTCGACGACTGCGGTCAAGGCCGACGGCGGCTGGAAGATCAACGGCCGCAAGCGCTTCATCACCGGCGCCGACGGTGCCGGCTTCTACATCATCATGGCCCGCACATCGGGCAGCGTCGGCGACCGCGGGGGCGCGACGATGTTCCTCGCCCCCGGCGACACCCCCGGCATCAGCGTCGACCGCCACGTCCACACCATCGACAAGGCCATGATCGGCGGGCACTGCGAGATGACGTTCGCCGACGTCTTCGTCCCCGACGAGGATGTGCTCGGCGAGGTCGACGAGGGGTACCGCTACGCGCAGGTCCGCCTTGGCCCGGCGCGGATGACCCACGTGATGCGCTGGCTCGGATCGGCGGAGCGGGCGCACGCGATCGCCGTCGACTATGTCCGCGAGCGCGACGGATTCGGCGGCAAGCTCGCCGATCTCGGCATGATCCAACAGATGATCGCCGACAACGAGATCGACCTCGCGGCCACCCGCGCTCTGCTGGCGCGTGCTTGCTACGAACTCGACCAGGGCGAGCACGCATCGGATTCGACGTCCATCGCGAAGACCTATGGTGCCGAGGCCTTCTCGCGGATCGTCGATCGCTCGATCCAGATGTGCGGCGGCCTCGGCGTCTCCGCCGACCTCCCGCTGGCCCGCCTGGCCGACGAACTGCGCCCCTTCCGGATCTACGACGGACCGTCGGAAGTCCACCGCTGGGCCATCGCCAAGCGCGCCGTCGGGCGCGCCCGCAAAGCCGCACAACGAAAGGCCGACCATGCCTGACCATCCCGGACTCTCGACGGAAGCACTGCGAAAGTTGCTGGCCGCCAACGGCGTCGACGTCGTCGGTGACCTCAAGATCGACCTCATCAGCGGTGGGCGGTCGAATCTGACCTTCGCGGTCGAAGACGGTGAGCGCCGATGGATCGCGCGCCGCCCCCCGATGGGCGGGCTGACCCCGTCGGCCCACGACATGAACCGCGAATGGGCGGTGACCTCGGCTCTCGCCGACACCAACGTCCCCGTCGCACCAACCGTCGCGATCGACCGCGACGGCGAGATCATCGGCGCACCCTGCACCGTCGTCGAGTTCGTCGATGGCCTGGTGATCCGCTCGACCGACGACCTCAACATCTGGTCCGACGACGAGGTGACGGCCAACTTTGACGCCCTCGTCAAGACTCTGGCCGACCTGCACGCCGTCGACTACGAAGCGGTCGGACTGGGTGACTTCGGTCGGCCCGAGGGCTTCGCCGGCCGACAGGTCAAGCTGTGGGCCCGGCAGTGGGGGCTGGTGAAGACGCGTGACCTCGCCGACGTCGACACGCTGGTCGCGAAACTGAGCGAGCGGATCCCGACCGATGCGCGCAGCACGATCGTGCACGGCGACTTCCGCGTCGACAACACGATCATCGACGGTGAGGATTCCTCCAACGTCAAGGCAGTAGTTGACTGGGAGATGGCCGCGCTGGGCGACCCGCTCACCGACGTCGCCCTCATGTGCATCTACCGCCAACCGGTGTTCGCCACGGTCCTCGGCTTCCGGGCGGCCTGGACCAGCGATCGCTACCCGAGCGCTGCGGACATGGCACAGGCCTATGCGACGGTGACGGGAGCCGACCTGGGTGATTGGGACTTCTACCTCGGCCTGGCGAACCTGAAGCTCGGCGTCATCGCCGAGGGCATTACCCACCGCGCACTACTCGGAGGGTCGTCGGGTGCCGAGGGCGCCGAACGAGCCGCCGAGGCCACTGCCGCCTTCATCGCCGCAGGGCTCAACGCCGTCTCGTAAAGCTCGGTCGTCGCGATTCTGGGCTCGCTCGGCGTTGAAATGGGCTCGGTCGGCGTTGGATTGGGCTCGGTCGGCGGTGCTGGCTAGCGGAAGGTCGCGATCCCGCCGTTGAGGTCGGAAAGGTGCAGGTGCTCGTTGATCGAGACGATGGTGACGCCTTTCCTCCCGACGATGCAGCGGGTGATGGAGGCGTTCATCATCGTCGCGGACAGGCGTGGCCAGTGCCGTGCGTCCAGGCCGAGATGCTGGGCGAGCCACAGCGTGATCGTTCCGGCTGACGACACGACGAGGACGTTGCGCCCCGACCCCGCTTCATCGACCGCGCGCTGACCGGCGGCCGCCACCCGGCGGGCGTACTCCTCAAACGGCTCCGCCGCGTCGAGCTCACCGGTGATCCAGTCGTCGAGCATGGCATCGAGGGACTGCTGGAAATTGCGCCCGTCGGCGTACTCCGCGGCGGTCGGTGCATTCATCAGGCCGGCCAGGTCGTATTCGTCCCACCCCTCGTCGACAACGGCGCTGGGCTGCTCATCGAACGCACCGATCACACCGGCCAGCGTCTGGCGCTGCCGCAGGAGTCCACCGCTGATCGCATTGGTGAAACTGGGGACGAGCCCGCTCAGCACGGTGCCGGTGACACCGGCCTGCATCTGACCGGTGGGGGTGAGGGCGCCCGCAGCTTCCCCGTCGAGTTCATCGCCGCCTGCCGCGTCGGAGACGCCGTAGGCCGATGCGTGAGCTTGACCGTGTCGCACGAGGTAAAGAGAACCCATTGGCCCAGCGTAGGCGGTGACGTACACCACCTTTCGCCGGGGCGCGGGCCTGCTCGTATTGCGCCGACTTCCGCGCACTGCTAGCTTGGCCGACATGTCGTCGCAAGCGAATGCTCCGGAGGTCACCTACGTGACCACTGCTTTGGGCTGCCGTCTGCCGCTTGCGCGAATGCTGTGTTGTTGCCGAATGCACTGATCGTTCCGACCCAGTGCCCTTGCCGGGCTTACCTGCATTCAATCCCGCCGACGCCGATGAGCGCTGCTCACGTTGGCACGCACCCCAGGACAACACCATGACCAGCATTCTTGATCGCCCCACCACCGACACCGCGCGTCTCGCAACCGTGCCGCGCGTCCCGCATTCGCGTTCGCCGCGCCCGGTCGGCGCCCCGTTGCCCGCGCGGCCGCGGCTCAGCGACGTCCACGTCACCACCCCCGACCTCGCCCTCTCCGATCGGCCCGCCGCGCAGGTGCTGCGCGCCGTCCGACTGTCGGCCCCGGTCTTCCGCGACGAGATCGCCGAGTCCACCGGACTCTCCATCTCGACGGTCAACCGGCAGGTCGGCGCCCTCCTCAAGGCCGGCCTCATCCGTGAGCGCAGCGACCTCGCGCCGGCCGGCGCAGTCGGCCGTCCGCGTCTGCCGGTCGAGGTCTCCGTCGCCGAGCACCTGACCATCGGCGTGCACATCGGCTACAAGGTCACTTCGATCACCGCCCACGACCTGCTGCACCGCGTCGTTGGCGCCATCTCGGTGCCGACGCCTGCCGATGCCGGAGCGGAGAACGCGCTCACCGCGCTTGCGCACAGCGTCGCCGGATTCCTCTCGCGTTGGCGCAACCGCGAGATCCGGTGGGTCGGCGTCGCGCTTGGCGGCCGCGTGCACGACGGCGGCGTCGTCGACCACCCGCGCCTGGGTTGGTCGCAGGCCGAGGTCGGGCGCATCTTCGCTCAGACGCTGGGTTACCCGGTGTCGGTGGCGTCGCACGTCGAGGCCATGGCTGCCGCCGAACTGGTCGCCAACCCGGCACAGCGGTCCAGCTTCTTGTACTTCTACGCCCGTGAAATGGTCGGCGTCGCGTTCAGTGTCGACGGTTCGGTCCACACCCCGAGTGCTGGCCCGCCGGTCATCGGGCACTTCCCGATCGGTGCGACGACGCTGCTCGACCCGCATCGCACCGGCCAGCTCGAGGCCGCGACCAGCGACACCGGGATCGTCGCCGCCGCACGTGCGGCGGGCTTGGAGATCTCCGAGATCGCCGAGGTTCACGAGGCTGCACGCGACGGGAACGAGACCGCCCGCGACATCCTGACCGAGCGCGCCGAGGTCCTCGGCCGCGCGGTCGCGCTGATCGCCGACATCTTCAACCCCGACCACGTCGTGTTGGGCGGCCAGGCCTTCACCGATGCGCCGCAGACCCTACCCGTCGTGGCTCGAGTCATCCGCGACACGAGCGTCACCGCCAAGCGTGACGTGCGGGTCTCGCGTGCGGGGGTCACCGTGCAGCAGCAAGCAGCCGGCGCGGTCTCCCTCGACGCGATCTACGCCGATCCGCTCGGTGCTCTCGCGATCACCGGGTAACCCCTGCTGCGATCTGTACGTATTACGGAGATGGGCGTGATAATCACGTCTGTCCAAGTAATACGTACAGATCTCAGCAGTTGATGGACCGTCTGGCGATGGGGGGGCAATGACGATCCCCACCGAGCCGGTCGCAATCCCCGAGCGGGTGCGTCTCTTGGCTCGCGGTGCCGCGTTGTCGTGCCTCTGGGCGAACGAGCTCGGTGGCCTGACCTTCCTCGCGACAGCGGCCGACGGCGAGGACTTCGTGATCAAGTGGGGTCCACGCAACCAGGAGACTTCCATGCGCGCCGAGGCCGAGCGCCTCCGCTGGGCGCAGGAGTGGATCCGGGTCCCGACGGTGATCGACCAGGGCGAGGACGACGACCACGAGTGGCTCGTCACCGCTGCGGTCCAAGTAGGCGATGCGGTCGCGCAAAGTGCAGTGGCCCCGCGGTGGCTCGCCGATCCCGCGACCGCGGTGCGCGCGGTCGGGGAGGGACTGCGCGCGATGCACGACTCGCTGCCGGTCCGGGAGTGCCCGTGGGAGTGGTCGGTCACCAACCGGATCGCCGGTGCCGCGGAGCGTGCGATCACCGTGCCGGATCACCTGCGCGAAGCACCGCCACCCGATCGGTTGGTGGTCTGCCACGGCGATGCGTGTTGCCCCAACACCCTGATGGGCGACGGCGGGCGGTGGGTCGCCCACGTCGACCTAACGCGACCTGACCCCAGAGCCTGCACCGCTTCGGCAATCCCACGTCGATCGATGCTGGGTTGCCGAAACCGCGTTGGGTCTCGCTTCAGTCGGTGGTGCGGCGGTAGTACGCGCTGATCGCAATGGGGGCGATGACCGCGGTCAGCAGGACCGACCAGGCGATGGTCGCGAGTTCGGGGTGCTGCAGGGGCCAGGGCGCACCTTCGGAAGCGGCGGGACCGTTGCCCCACAGCACGCGCATGGCCTGGACTAGCGATGAGATCGGGTTCCACTCGGCGATCGTCTTCAGCCAACTCGGCATGCCCGCGGTGGGCACGAAGGCGTTGGAGAGGAAGGTGATCGGGAAGAGTGTGGTGAACATGAACCCGTTCACCGCCTCGACGGTCTTGAACCGCGACCCGACGAGCAGCCCGAACCAGATCATCGCGAACCCGAACAGCAACACGAGCGCGAACCCGAGGACGGCCTCGGGGACTGACGTCCGGATGCGCCACCCGATCGCCAGCCCGGTGACTGCCATGACGACGATGCCGATCGACGAGTGCAGCACCGCGGCGATCGCCCGGCCCACGATCACCGACGATTGGTGGATCGGCAACGACCGGAAGCGGTCGATGATGCCCTTCTCCAGGTCGGCGGTCACACCGGTCGCCACGATGAATGCGGTGAACGCGATGGTCTGTCCCATGATCCCGGGCAGCAGGAACTCGCGGTAGTTGCCGCTGCCGGGTACGGCGATCGCCGAGCCGAACACGAACGCGAACAACAGCACGAACATGATCGGCTGGAACGTCACGTCGGCCAGCATCTCGGGCATGCGCTTGGTGTGGATCAGGTTGCGCTTCACCATGATCCACGACTGTCGCCACAGGCTCGTCGGCGTGATCGGCAAGCTAGTGCTGCGCGCGGGCACAGTGTTGGTCGTCGTGGTCATAGCGACGCCTCCTGCTCGGTCTCATCGGGTTCGGTTCGTCGGCCCGTCAACGACAGGAACACGTCGTCGAGGCTCGGCCGGGCCAATCCCAGGTCGTCGATGGCGATCCCGGTCTCGTCGAGCCATCCGGCGGCACTCGTCAGGTCGCCGAGCCCGTTGGCGGTCATGGTCACCCGTCGCGCGTTGGGCTCCACGAACACCTCGTGCCCGGAGCGGCGCAACACTTGTGCGGCCGCCTCGAGGTCCTCGGCGTTGGACACGGTCAGCACGAGGCTCGCCGCCCCCGCCCGCTCCTTGAGCTCCAGCGCGGTGCCGTGCTCGATGATGCGGCCGTGGTCGACGACGACGATGTCGTCGGCCAACTGATCGGCTTCCTCCAGGTACTGGGTGGTCAGCAGCAGCGTCGTTCCGTCGTTGACCAGGTCCCGTAGGACGTCCCACAGCTCGGTGCGGCTGCGCGGGTCGAGGCCGGTGGTCGGCTCGTCGAGGAACAGCACAGGGGGTGCGGCCAGCAGACTCGTCGCCAGGTCCAGACGTCGGCGCATGCCGCCGGAGTAGTCCTTCACCGGCTTGTCCGCCGCGTCCGACAGCGAGAACTGCTCCAACAGCTCATCGCTGCGCGCTGCCAGGGCCTTGCGTCCGATCCCGTACAGCCCGCCGATCATCGCGAGGTTCTCGCGCCCGGTGAGGATCTCGTCGACTGTGGCCGCCTGACCGGTGAGGCCCATGTTGCGGCGGACCTCGTCGGGATGGGTCGTCACGTCGTAGCCGGCCACACGGGCAGTGCCGCTCGTCGGCGTCGTCAGCGTCGTCATCATGCGGACCGTGGTCGTCTTGCCCGCGCCGTTGGGGCCGAGCAGGCCCAGGACGGTTCCGCGGGGTACGACGAAACTGACCCCGTCGACGGCGGTGAAATCACCGAACCGTTTGACCAGGTCGAGGGCCTCAATGGCGATGTCCGATTCGGTCATAGTCCCCGACAGTAGGCGAGGGGTCGGACATCGTGCCACCAGATTTTCGCCGCATCCGAAGCAGAACTGGCCCTACCAGGGACGATGGTCCCGCAACGGGGTTGTCAGTGCTCCCGGACGGACTTGGGCCGCGCCACCGCCGACGCCTTGAGGCGGCGGTATCCGCGCACCGACAGCGTCGGGATCGATCGCACCCGAAAGCGCTCGTCGGCCTCCAACAGATCCGACAGTTCGGCGTTGACCAGGATCGTCCCCGGTCGTGCCGACCCGCACAGCCGCGACGCGATGTTCACCGGCTCACCGAACACGTCGCCATGGCGGTTGAGGATGTCGCCGTAGGCCATGCCGACGCGCAGTTGCGGCACCGGTTCGACCTCGGCGACCTCTTCCTGAATCTCCAGTGCCGTCAGCGCGGCGGCACCGGCGTCGACGTTGGTGAAAAGGACCGCGTCGCCGAGCGTCTTGATGACCTGGCCGCCGTGCCGGGAGATGATCTCGTGCACGCGGTCCTCGAACGCCTCTAGCAGGCTTTCCAGTCCGGCCATGTCGATACGCCGCGACAGGCTTGTGAACCCGACGATGTCGGCGAACCCGACGACCTCGGTCGTGCGCACCCCCGCCAGCCGTTGCGTCTCGGCGTCGACTGAGTCGCGCGTGGCCAGGTCGCGCGCCAGGGCCATCTCGAGGTGCCGTCGCCACACCAACTGCTGGATCGTGCCGAGTGCCTTCGTCATGTCCTCGACTGACCACGTGATGGCGTCGTTGTGCGAGAGCTCCAGCAGCATGTCGGCCTGCCAGTCGGTCAGCCGCGCCATCGTCTGCCCCACGGCGCGCGCGGTCGCGACCTGCTCGTCCTCGGGGATGACCCGCGACGACGCGGCGAAGAACCGCAGCGCCTCGACATCTCGCTGGGAGAAGATCTTCTCGTCGGTGGTGCGCCGTGCGAAACCGAAGGCGTTCCACAGCCGTTCGACAAGTTCGGGCGAGGCGCCGAGTTCGGCGGCCAGCTCGTCGCGGCTGTACCGCGGCCCCCGTGGGTCGGTGGAATCGGTCATCGGTCAACCGTAGTCAACAGCACGCCCGTCATCAGATAGGCCATCTCGGCACCGAACTCCGGGCGCAATGTCCCGCGGCGCAGGCGCACGGCGTCATTGACGATCGACAGCGCCGCATGCACCCCGACACCCGCCTCGGCCGGACCCACGACGGTGGGATCGGCCTGCGGGAGCAACTCGATCCACCGCGCGACATAGCGGCGCTGGCTGTCGAGCAGCGCTGCCGCCGGACTGGCGCTCAGGGCCGCCGAGTTGTTGAACGAGACCGACAGATCCGGCGTCGCGGTGATCACCGCGACGTATGAGTCGACCAGCGCTCGGAGGACCGCGGCGGCCGCGCCGGGGCTCGAGAGGTCGGGGGCCGATGCGTAGGCCGCGATCACCCCGGCCTCCAGGCGCGCCGCGCTGCGCTGCCCGATGCCCACGAGGATCGCCTCCTTCGACGGGAAGTGGTTGTACACGCTCGGCCCGCTGATGCCGACCGCCGCACCGATCTCGTCGACGCCGACGTCGGCGTACCCGCGTTCGGAGAAGAGCGTCGACGCCGCGTCGAGGATCTCGTCGCGCCTCGTCGTCGACGGTGAGGCCGGCATGGCCGGACTGCGCGGTGGTGCCTGCGACGGTCGCAGCGCCAGCAGTCGCAAGCCGCGGTCGACGAGTTCGTCGACTTCTTTCGACGGTGAGAGCCGCGTCTTGTGCACTGCCGCGGATCCGGCGACCGACAGTAGCGCCCAGGTCAGCTGGGAACGCTCCGAACCGGCGAGAGGAGAGCCAGGCCGACCGGACTCGGCCGGCCCGCTCGCTTCGCTCCCGATACCGGATGCATCCGGCCCACTCCCGCTGGCCGGCCCGAGGAGCGCATCGGCCCATCGTCGCAGCACAGCACGGGTGCGCAGCGCGACCTCGCGGTTCTGCTCGTCGCTGAGATACGCACCGGTCCAGCGCCACAACGATGCCGAGAGCGGCCGCTTGGCCAGCGCCTCGAAAAGCGCCCGCAACGTGTCGCGGGTGGAGGAGGATGGCTGTGCGAGAGCGCGATCGGTGCACGTCTCCAGATCGTCGACGCCGGAGAGAACGGCGGCGCCGAGGAGGTCGCGCTTGTCGTCGAAATGCCGGTACAGCGACGGTGCGGTGACCCCCGCGGCGCGCGCGATGTCGGCCATCGAGACATGTGGGTATCCGCGCTGCACAAACAGGTCGGCGGCCCGCTCGATGAGCTGGCTGCGACGGTCGGCCGGGCGGCTAGCCCGAGCGGATTGCATGGTCATGGTGAACAGACCATAGCCCACGAAAACGAGAAGTTGAACCAATTGACCACCAGGTATAGCCAAGAAAGTTATTGCGCGTTAGTCTGCAATGCGTAACCAACCGATGGTTCGTGTGAAAGGAACATCTGTGCCCGAGCAAGCATTCATCTACGAGGCCGTCCGCACGCCTCGTGGCAAGCAGCGCGGCGGCGCGCTGCACAGCGTCAAGCCGATCGACCTGGTCTCGGGTCTGATCAACTCCCTCCTCGCCCGCCACGGCAGCCTCGACCCCACCGACATCAACGACGTCATCCTCGGCGTCGTGTCCCCGGTCGGCGAGCAGGGCGCGGTCATCGCACGTACCGCTGCGCTCGTGTCCGGCCTGGGCGAGACCGTTCCGGGTACTCAGATCAACCGCTTCTGCGCGTCGGGCCTCGAGGCCGTGAACCTGGCTGCGGCCAAGGTCGCCTCCGGCTTCGATGACCTGGTCCTCGCCGGTGGCGTCGAGTCGATGTCGCGCGTCCCGATGGGCAGCGACGGCGGTGCGCTCTTCGCCGACCCGACCACGGCCTACGACAACTACATCAACCCGCAGGGCATCGGTGCCGACCTGATCGCGACCATCGAGGGCTTCTCGCGCGAGGACGTCGACGCTTACGCCGCCGAGTCGCAGGCCCGCGCCGCCAAGGCGTGGGAGTCGGGCTACTTCGCCAAGTCGGTGATCCCGGTGACCGACATCAACGGCGTCACCCTGCTCGACCACGACGAGCACATGCGTCCCGGCAGCACCGTCGAGTCGCTCGGCAAGCTCAAGCCCGCATTCGCCGGCCTGGCTGCGATGGGTGGCTTCGACGACGTCATCCTGCAGCGCTACCCGAGCGTGGAGCGCAACAACCACGTCCACACCGGTGGCAACAGCTCCGGCATCGTTGACGGTTCGGGCCTGGTCCTGATCGGTTCGGAAGAGGCCGGCAAGCGCAACGGGCTGACCCCGCGCGGTCGCATCGTCACCTTTGCCGAGATCGGCTCGGAGCCCTCGATCATGCTCACCGGCCCGACCCCGTCCACCGAGCTGGCACTGAAGAAGGCCGGACTCACCACCGAGGACATCGACGTCTACGAGCTCAACGAAGCCTTCGCGTCGGTCGTCATGAAGTGGATGAAGGACCTGAAGATCCCGCACGAGAAGGTCAACGTCAACGGCGGCGCCATCGCGATGGGCCACCCGCTCGGCGCGACCGGCGCGATGATCCTGGGCACCTGCCTCGACGAGCTCGAGCGCACCGGCGGCCGCTACGGCCTGGCCACCCTCTGCATCGGCGGCGGCATGGGCGTCGCGACCGTCATCGAGCGCCTCTAAGCCTCCACGCACAGAAAGACTTTGGAAGAAAAACAATGAGCGACAACATGATCAACTGGGAGAAGGACGCCGACGGCGTCGTCATCCTGACCATGGACGACCCCAACCAGGGCGCCAACACGATGAACGAGCTGTTCCAGACGTCCATCAAGACCACCGTCGAGCGGCTTGAGGCGGAGAAGGATGACATCACCGGTGTCATCATCACCTCGGCGAAGAAGACCTTCTTCGCCGGCGGCGACCTCAAGGACATGACGGCTGACCGTCCCAAGGACGCCACCAAGGCCGACATCGCCACCGCGATCACCAACAGCGCCAACGAGATGAAGAAGGTGCTGCGCCGGCTGGAGACGCTGGGCAAGCCCGTCGTCGCGGCCATCAACGGCGCGGCGCTGGGCGGTGGCCTGGAGATCGCGCTGCACACCCACTACCGCATCGCGGCCGACGTCAAGGGCAACAAGATCGGCCTGCCCGAGGTCACCCTCGGCCTGCTCCCCGGCGGCGGCGGCGTGGTTCGTACCGTGCGCCTGCTCGGCATCCAGAACGCGCTGATGGGCGTCCTGCTGCAGGGCACGTCGTTCAGCCCGGAGAAGGCCAAGGAGACCGGTCTGGTCAACGAGGTCGTCGGCACCGTCGAGGAGCTCATCCCGGCCGCCAAGAAGTGGATCGCCGCTAACCCCGAAGCGGCCCAGCCGTTCGACGTCAAGGGCTACAAGATCCCCGGTGGCGCACCGACCAGCCCGGCCCTCGCAGCCAACCTGCCGGCCCTCCCGGCGCTGCTGCGCAAGCAGATCAAGGGCGCCAACATGCCGGCTCCGCGCGCGATCCTCGCCGCGGCCATCGAGGGTGCCTACGTCGACGTCGACACCGCCGACGAGATCGAGACGCGCTACTTCGTCTCGCTGGTCACCGGTCAGGTCGCGCAGAACATGATCAAGGCGTTCTTCTTCGACCTGCAGCACATCAACGGCGGTGGCTCGCGGCCGAAGGGCTTCGACAAGTACACGCCCAAGAAGGTCGGCGTCATCGGCGCGGGCATGATGGGCGCGGCGATCGCGTATGTGACGGCCAAGGCCGGCATCGACGTCGTCCTCAAGGACATCAACATCGACGCCGCGAACAAGGGCAAGGACTACTCGGTCCAGCTTGAGGCGAAGGCTCTCTCGCGCGGCAAGACCACCGAGGAGAAGTCCAAGGCGCTGCTCGACCGCATCCACCCGACCGTGGACGCTGCCGACTTCGCCGGCGTCGACTTCGTGATCGAGGCCGCGTTCGAGTCGGTCGAGGTCAAGAACAAGGTGTTCCAGGAAATCGAGGACGTCGTCGACGCCGACGCCGTGCTCGGGTCCAACACCTCGACGCTGCCGATCACCATCCTCGCCGAGGGCGTGAAGCGCTCTGAGGACTTCATCGGCATCCACTTCTTCAGCCCCGTCGACAAGATGCCGCTGGTGGAGATCATCAAGGGTGCGAAGACCTCCGACGCCGTGCTGGCCAAGGTCATCGACTACACCCTGGCGATCCGCAAGACCCCGATCGTCGTCAACGACAGCCGCGGGTTCTTCACCAGCCGCGTCATCGGTACCTTCATCAACGAGGCCATCGCGGCCGTTGGCGAGGGCGTCGAGCCGGCATTGATCGAGCAGGCCGGTTCGCAGGCCGGGTACCCGGCTCCGCCGCTGCAGCTGATGGATGAGCTGACCCTGACCCTGCCGCAGAAGATCCGCAAGGAGACCGAGGCGGCGCTCAAGGCAGAGGGCAAGGAAGTCCCGCAGCACGGCAGCAACGCCGTCGTCGACTGGATGGTGGAGCAGGGCCGCACCGGCAAGAAGGACGGCAAGGGCTTCTACGACTACACCGACGGCAAGCGCGACCTCATCTGGCCCGAGGTCCGCGAGCACTTCAAGTCGGGCAGCAAGGAGATCCCGCTGGAGGACATGAAGGAGCGCATGCTCTTCGCCGAGGCCCTCGAGACCGTGAAGTGCTTCGACGAGGGTGTGCTCACCTCCGTCGAGGATGCCAACATCGGCTCGATCTTCGGTATCGGCTTCCCCGCCTGGACCGGTGGTGTCATCCAGTACATCAACCAGTACGAGGGTGGCCTGCAGGGCTTCGTCGACCGCGCCAACGATCTGGCGTCGAAGTACGGTGCGAACTTCACCCCGCCGGCCTCGCTCGTCGAGAAGGCCGCTCGCGGTGAGAAGCTCACCAACGAGACCCTGACCAAGGCCAACGCCTAGGGTTCGCCCACTCAAGCCGATCAGGCCCCGCATTCCCCCGAGGAGTGCGGGGCCTGATTCGTTTGTCGCAGTGCTGTTCTGGTGAAGGCGGCGCGCCTTCGTGGCAATGGTTGCTCGACGTCGCCGTGCGGCGTCTCCCTGCTTAGCGATGTCCGTTTTGTCGGATAGTGTTCGGGTGTGGACAGAAGGATGTTCCTCGCGACCTTGGCCGCCGGAACAGCGGGGGCGCTCACGGCTTGCGCGCCGAAAGACGACGGGGCTAGTCCCAGCGAAGTCGCCTATCCGATATCCCCGACGCTGAGTCCGCCCCCGTCGCGACTGCCCCTCGACGGCCCCTTGCCGTCGACGCGGATACCGCTGCCGGACACCCCGATCACTGCGCTGCCCGGCAAGGGGCGAGCACTCGCGCTGACCGTCGACGATGGTGCGAGCTCGGAGGTTGTCGGCGCGTACTGCGAATTCGCGAAAACCACCGGAGCGCGCTTCACCTTCTTCGTCACCGGCCAATACGACAGCTGGCGCGAGAACAAAGCCGCCTTAGCGCCCCTCGTCGAATCCGGGCAGGTCCAGTTGGGCAACCACAGCTGGAGTCATGCGGACCTGACCTCGCTGAGCGCCCGTGGCATCGCCGACGAGCTGGGACGCACCAAACGATTCCTGCGCAACACATATGGCGTTGACGGCACCCCCTACTACCGCCCGCCGTTTGGCTACCGCAATGCCCAAGTCGACAAGGTCGCCGCCGACCTCGGCTACACGATGCCCACCCTGTGGGACGGGTCGATCGCCGACTCCGGCCTGGTGACCGAGAAGTTCCTCATCGGCATGGCACGCAAGTATTTCCGTGCTCAGCGCATCGTCATCGGCCACGCCAACCACGACCCGGTCACCCAAGTGTTCGGCGACTTCACGCGCATCATCCGTCGGCGCAAGCTGCAGATGGTGACCCTCAATGACTACTTTCTGCCGTGACCGAGTAGATCCAACAGCGCGCGTAGCTCGCCAACAGCCGTCGGAGTGGGCAAACCCTCGCCGAGTTGGATCTAGCTTGCGGATCGGGCGAGCGCCAGGCAGATCCCGGTCATCACCGCGGCCGCCGACACCGCGATCACGACCAGCGACGTCACCGAATCGGCCCACAGCAGGATCACCGCGGCCTCAACAGCGACCGACACCCACACGACGATCCCGACGACGGTGCGCTGCGCGGCGATGACCGCCAAGAGGAGCAAGCCCAAGACGGCCAGGATGGCCCCGGTCAGGGCGAACAACCAGAAGATGCCTGTCAGTGGCCGGTACTCGTCGCCCACGATGCGCGGGACCAGGGGCGAGACCAGCCACGTGCCCACGACCGTCATCCCGCCGATCCCCGACACCACCCCGACGGCAATGCGCAACGACTGCGCCCGCCGTTCCGGTGTGGCCAGACGCGGATAGACCACGGTCCCGATCGCCTGCGGCAGCCAGAATGCGGCCTTCGTCGCGATCGCGCCGAGCGCATAGACGCCCGCGTCGGCATCGGAGAGCACGACGCGGGCAAGCAGAAGGTCGATCGACACCGCCACCAGCAGGGCCAACTGCACCTGTGATGCGCCCAGGACGCTCCAGACGTCGGATCTACTGCTGAAGAAGCTCCCCTGGTGAGCAGCGGAGGGAATATTGCCCTCGGCGGGGGCCGAGGGGGACTTTTTCAGCAGCCCCCACGCGAAAGCCGTCGAAATCAGCGTGCCGACCGCCCCCACCCACAGCGCCACAGTGGCTGACGCCCCCAACAGCAGCGCGGCGATCATCGGTCCCGACCGCAAGACTCCCACCAGCCCCAAGAGCCAACCGAGCCGCCGGAACTCCGCTCGGCCCTGCAGGAACCCCTGTGCCGCGGCGGTCAGCGTGATCAGCGGCGCCATCACCATCCCGGCCGCGGCGGCCGCCACCGGCACCCGCGTCAACGGAACCAGCACCGCACCCGCGACCAGCGAGAACACCGCGACCAGTACTGCCGTTTGCACACCGAGCCGCACCAGCCCCGACCGTCCGCGCACGACCTCGCGCGCAATCACCGCCTGCACCGCCAACGACGGCGCCGCCACGACCACCATTGCGGCCATGACCACCCCGAACACCCCGTAGTCGGTGGCTCCCAGCACGCGGCTGGCCGGAATGGCGACCAGGTACGCGGCGATGTTGGCGACCATCGCACCGACGGTCACCGCCCCCACCGACCGCACCGCGCCACCTGCACTCACGCCGTTCAGTGTGCCTGGTCACCGTGGCCGCTTTGGCATCGCCAGGACCGATGGGCGACGATAGACGGTGTGTATGACCAAGAATTCGTGACCAGCCCCGACACCGACGACGTCGGGTCGCGCATCGATCCCGTGCTCGCCCGCAGCTGGCTCCTCGTCAACGGCGCCCAGTACGAGCGCTTCGAGCCGGCCGCGCGGTCGCGCGCCGACATCGTCGTGATCGACATCGAGGACGCGGTGGCCCCGAAGGACAAGGTCAGCGCGCGTGACAACGCGGTTCGCTGGATCAGCGAGGGCAACCCGGACTGGGTGCGTATCAACGGGTTCGGTACGCCGTGGTGGGCCGACGATCTCGCGGCACTGGCGAAGACCCCCATCGGTGGGGTCATGCTCGCGATGGTCGAGTCGATGGACCATGTCACCGAGACGGCCGCCCGGTTGCCGAACGTGCCGATCGTCGCCCTCGTCGAGACGGCGCGCGGCCTCGAGCGGATCGGTGAGATCGCATCGGCCAAGGGCACCTTCCGCCTGGCGTTCGGTATCGGCGACTTCCGTCGCGACACCGGCTTCGGTGAGAACCCGCTGACCCTGGCGTACGCGCGGTCGCGATTCACCATCGCGGCGAAGGCGGCGCATCTGCCCAGTGCCATCGACGGCCCGACGGTTGGTTCCAGCGCACTGAAGCTCTCGGAGGCCACGTCGGTCAGCGTCGAGTTCGGCATGACCGGCAAGATCTGCCTGACCCCCGAGCAGTGCGCCCCGGTCAACGAGGGGCTCTCGCCGTCGCAGGACGACATCAACTGGGCGCGCGAGTTCTTCGCCGAATTCGACCGCGACGGTGGCGAGATCCGCAACGGCTCCGACCTCCCGCGCATCGCCCGCGCCACGAAGATCCTCGACCTCGCCCGCTCCTACGGCATCACGTCGAGTAGCTACGCCACCGACGAGGCCGGCCACCGCGCCGCACCGTCGGACACCTACCACTACTAGGGGATCCGGGTGCGCCCACTGCTCGCAGTCAGTGCGGTGAGCAGTGCGCTCGTCCTGGGCGCGGCGTTGCGCGGCGGTCCGCTGCTGATGCGCGACGCGGTGTCGACGCCGCGCTCGTATCTCACCGACGCCGCGCTGGGCCTCGGCGACGCCCCAGCCCGCGCGGTCCCGCAAGATGGCTTGCTTGCGATGGCCAGTGCGGCAGTGCCGGGGACCCTCGTCCTCATCGCGATGACGTGGATCTCGTTGGCGCTCGGCGGACTCGGTGCCGGGGTCTTGGTGTCGCGGCTCGTTCCAGGTTGGGCGCCTCCGTGTGCCGCGGGGCTGGTCGCGGTGTGGAACCCGTGGGTGGCGGAGCGGTTGATGCAGGGGCAGTGGAGTCTCATCGCAGGCTATGCCGCGATCCCGTGGGTTCTTGTTGCCGCGCAACGCATTTGGTCCGATGAGAGGGGTGGGTGGCCGCTGCTGTGGGCTGCGGTCGTCGGTGCCGGTCTGACTCCGACGGGGTCGCTGCTCGCGGCGATTGTGGTCGTCGCCGCCGTGATCGTGCCGTTGGCATGGCGGAAAGATCTGCGACGGTCAGCCGCGGCGATCATCCCCGTCGTCGTCGGCGCACTGCCGTGGCTGGTGGCGACGGTGCTGAACCAGTCCCCGACGACCGGCGATCCCGGTGGCGCCGAAGCGTTCGCGCTGCGCGCCGAGCCCGGCTTGGGGCGTGTCCTCACCGCGTTGGGCATGGGCGGGATCTGGAACGCCGACGCGGTGCCGGGCAGTCGGACGACTTGGTGGGGCGCCGTCGCGACGGTCCTGTTGCTCGCCGTCGTTGGCGCGGGGTGGTGGTCCGTCGGTGGTCGAGTGCTCCGCGAGGAACGAGTGGGGCGTATCGAGACCGCGCGAGGTGACTTGCCAACCTCGTCGGCCCGCGTGCTCCTCGTCGTCGCGGCAGTACTCGCCCTGCTCACGACAGCCCTGGCGGTCTTCGCCTCCACCACACCCGGCCTCGCCGTGATGTCGGCGCTCCTCGAACACGTACCCGGTGCCGGGCTGCTGCGCGACACCCAGAAGTTCCTCGCGCTACTGCTACCCGCCGTCGCGATCGGCGTCGCCGGGGCGGTCGGGGCGCTGACGCGCCTCGTGCCCGTCGGGTTCGCCTTCGCGGCTGTCGCGCTGCTGACCGTCGGACCCTTGCCCGACGCGGCGCTGCGTCTGCACCCCGTCGACCTCCCGTCCGACTGGCAGGCCGTGGCCCAGATGATCCCCGACGACCAAGGGGCAGTCGCGCTGTGGCCGACGGGAATGACCCGCGACTATTCCTTCGCGCCGACGCAGAGCCTCGACCCCGCGCGCCGACTACTGCGCGCGCCGGTCCTGGAGGACGGGGAGTTGGAGGTCGACGGGAAGCCCGTCGACGCGGATCCCTCGACGCGGGGGGCGCAAGTGCGACTGGCGCTGGAGGAGGGGGCCGGGCCGAAGGAGCTGGCCTCACACGGCGTCGGATGGGTCCTCGTGGAGGAACCGGAGCGCAACGGTCGGCCGTCGGGATTCGACTCGGCCACACCGGTTTTCCGGGGCGACTACCTCACGCTCTATCGGGTGGAGAACCCGGTGATCGTTCCCGGTGCTTCGCCGGTTCATCGCGCGACGATGATCGTCTTGCACCTGGTTTGGCTGGCTGTGCTCGTCTTGGCATGTCTGCTTGCGGGGTCTCGATACGTCCCGACTACCAGGCGACGTCGGGATTGACCTCGGCGAAGACCTCGGTGAATCCGTCGGCCGTGGCCGACCAGGAGTAGCCCGTCGCGGCGTCGCGGGCGGCATCGCCTAGCTGCCCGGCGAATCCCGGATTCTCCAACAGCTTTCGCGTCGCGGCGATCAGTTCCTCACGACCGTCGACGAGGAGTCCCGTCACACCGTCGTCGATCGAGTCGGTGAGTCCGGCCGAGGCGCGATATCCAACGGTCGGGACGCCGTGCTGGGCGGCCTCCACCACCGCGATGCCCCACCCCTCCTTGCGCGACGGCATGAGGTGGACTCGCGCCCCCGCGAGCAATTCATGCTTGCGCTGCTGCGAAACATGCCCGTGGAACACGACGCGGTCCGCCGCACCCAACTCCCGCGCGTAGGCCTTCAACTGCTCGTCCCACCAACCGCCGCCGACGATGTCCATCGACAAGTCCTCGACCTCGTCGCGCAGCGCGGCCAACACGTCGAGCGCATGCTCGATCTGCTTGTGTGGCACCAACCGTGACAGCACGACGATGCGCGGTCCGGCCGATTCTGGACCCGGAGCAGGCGCGGCCCCAACGGTCGCAACCAAGCCATCTGTGCGCGCCGAATCGACGACCGGCACCGGATCGATCCCGGCGCGGACGACCGAGATCCGCTCCCCGTCGACGCCGAGTCCGACTAACTCGGCTCGCGACGGCCGTGACACCGTCACATACCGCCGACGCCGGTGCACCCACGGCGACAGGCGTGACTCGATCCACCACCCGAGTCGCGACAGCGCCGGCCCCGCGACCGGCCACTGCTCGCGGTGGCAGTGGTGGACCAAAACGACGGTCCGCCGCGACACCAGGGATGCGAAGAAGGGGACACCGTTCTGGGTGTCAACGATGACGTCGGGGGCAAAGCCGCGCAACGGGCCGACGCCGATCCGCGCGCCCAGCAACATCCCGACGGCCCGCGGATAGACCGACAACCGCCCACCGCGCCGCACGATGCGAACCCCGTCGACGACGGTCTCATCGTCGCAACCGGGGAAGCCCGCGGTGAGCAGCGTGACCCGCATGCCCCGCCGGGCCAGTTCGGCACCGACGCGCTGGATGTACAGCTCGCTCCCGCCGCCCTGCGGGTGGTCGAGGTCGCGCCAGCACAACAGCGCGACGGCGGGGGTGCGGGCGGGGTGCGACATAACGGGACCAGGATACGCAGGCTGGGCGGCGACTAAGGTTTCTGTCGTGACCGACGACGCGACTGCCGTGCCCGGTTCGCCGCGCTGGTGGGAGCGCCGAGAGGCGGATTCGAGGCGCAGGGGGCGTCGTCGTGGTCGGCCGTCGCGGTCGCTCGAGCAGATCCTTGAGACGGCGGTGACGCTGCTCGACGAGGGTGGTGCCGACGCCCTGTCGATGCGCTCGCTGGCCGCCGCTCTCGACTCGTCGACGGCGACCCTGTACCGCCAACTGCCTGGTGGCAAGGAGGAGTTGGAGGCGCTGATCGTCGACCGCCTGATGGGCGAGACGATGACGGAATTGGCGCAGGAGCTGCAGGGATCGTCGTCGCGGCCCGGCGTCGAGCACCTAGCCGAGCGGATCCGGATCGGCGCGGGGACCAGCTTCCGTGTCCTGCGTCGCCACCCCGCGGCTGCTCGATTGTTCCTATTGCAGCGACCTGTCGGCCCGGTGGCACTGTTCCGGCAGGAGGCTGGGATCCAACAGATGATCCGTGACGGCTTGGCCCCCGCGGACGCGGCCGACACGTATGCGGCGCTGGGACGGCTGGTCGTCGGGTCGGCGGTGCAGGGCGCCGACGACGAGGTCGCCATCGTCGAGGAGGTCCGCGAGTATTACGCATCGCTCGATCCGGAGCGTTTTCCCGCGCTGAGCGGGGTCACGGAGTATCCGCGCTCGCTCGACGCCGAGTTCGCCTACGCGCTGGAGTTGTTCATCGACGGCGTGGTCGCCCGCGTTGGAAACGGCGACCCGCGTGCTTGACCGGATGCGCCGGCTCGCGACGTGGCGGCGGGCCGTGGGACTGTTGCGCGACTTCCGCTACGAACAGTCCGATCCCGCTCGCTTCTATGGAGCCTTGGCGCGCGACACGGCGACGATGGTCGACGCGGTGGTCGGGATCGACGGTGCGGTCGTGCTCGACGTCGGGGGCGGGCCCGGCTACTTCGCCGACGCGTTTGCCGAGCGTGGGGCGCACTACCTGGCGGTCGACCCCGACGCCGGGGAGCTGCGGGCTGCGGGTCTGGCCCACCGCACGACCGTCCGCGCGTCGGGGGAGGCGCTGCCGTTCGCCGACGGATCGGTGGACGTGTGCCTCTCGTCCAACGTCGTCGAGCACACCCCCCGACCGTGGGAGATGGCCGACGAGATGATCCGTGTGACACGCCCGGGTGGCACGGTGATCCTCAGTTACACCCTGTGGTGGGGACCGTTCGGCGGCCACGAGATGGGGCTGTCGCACTACCTGGGTGGGCACCGCGCGGCGGCGCGCTACACCCGCCGCCACGGGCATCCGCCCAAGAACCTCTACGGCGAATCCCTATTCGCGGTGACCGCGGCCCAGGGGCTGGCCTGGGGGCGGTCGGCGCGCGGGGCCCGACTTGTCGGCGCGTTCCCCAGGTACGTGCCGCGGGCGCTGTGGTGGGTGCTGCGGGTCCCGGGGTTGCGGGAGGTCGCGGCGACCAACCTGGTGATGGTGCTCGAGGTCTGCCCCGGGGCTGGAAAGGGAGGCGGCCCCGGGTAGCGTGGTGCCCATCACATACCGCTAAAATCAGATTCAGACAACGCGCGTAGTCAGAAAGAAGAGGTGTCATGCCCTCGTTGCGGAACATGTTCGAGCAGGTCTCCGATCTCATCGGGGCCGTCAAGGTCTTGCAGGGCGCTGGTGTCCTGGACCTGCGCAAGCCCAAGAAGACCGTCGAATTGGCCAAGCTCGGTGAACAGATCGGCCCGATCGCGTCGGTGGTCGAGAAGTATGCGTTGGAGTGCCCGAACCAGCTCGCGATCGTCGATGAGGCGGGCCCCCTGACCTACGCCGAGTTCGATGCCCGGGCCAACGCCATCGCCAACCAGCTGCACGCCGACGGTCTCGGTAAGGGCGACATCGTCGGGATCATCGCGCGCGACCACCGCGGTCTGCTCACGCTGATCGCCGCCACCGGCCGCGCCGGAGTGCGCCTGGCCATGATGAACACCGGCTTCGGCAAGCCGCAGTTCAACGAGGTGGCCGCACGTGAGGGCCTCAAGGCCGTGTTCTACGACGAGGAGTTCAGCGGGCTGGTCGAAGACTTCCCCGCCGAGAAGCGCTACCTCACCTGGGTCGACACCGCGGCACCGGCAGGCGTCCGCGTGGTCGAGGACCTTGCCACCCACGGCAACACCTCCGTTCCGCCGCGGCCCGAGGAATTCGCCGGCTTCGTCATCCTCACCAGCGGCACGACCGGACTGCCAAAGGGCGCGCGTCGCTCCAAGATCTCACCGTTCGCCGGTGCCCTGGTCCTCGACCGCATCCCGCTGCCGCAGCGCAAGGCGGCCGTCATCGTCTCGCCGATCTTCCACTCCACCGGCTGGGCGCTTTGGGGCATCCTGACCGCGCTGGGCAACACCGCCGTCCTCATGCGCCGGTTCAACCCGGAGAAGACCCTCGCCGCGATCGCGGACAACAAGGCCGAGGTCCTCGTCGCCGTACCGACCATGCTCTACCGCATCCTCGCCCTGGGCGACGACGTCATCAAGAGCTACGACACGTCCTCGCTGAAGACGGTGGTCGTCGCCGGCTCGGCGCTGCCGCCGGCCCTGTGCGAGCGGTGGCAGGACACCTTCGGTGACACGCTGTACAACCTGTACGGGTCGACGGAGGTGGCCGTCGTCTCGGTCGCAACGCCGCAGGACCTGCGACAGTCGCCGGGCACGATCGGTAAGGCGCCGGTGTCGAGCTACCTGCGCCTCTACGACGACAACGACAAGCGCATCACTGCCACCAACACCCCGGGCCGCCTGTTCGTCCGCAACGGTGCACCCTTCGAGGGCTACACCGACGGCCGGACCAAGCAGGTCATCGACGGCCACATGTCCTCGGGCGACATGGCGTTCGTCGACGACAACGGCCTGTGGCACATCGCCGGTCGCGACGACGACATGATCGTCTCCGGCGGCGAGAACCTGTACCCGCAGGAGGTCGAGAACCTTCTCGCCGCCCACGACGGTGTTGCCGACGTGGCAGTGATCGGCGTCGACGACGAGGAGTTCGGCAAGCGGCTGCGCGCCTTCATCGTCCCGGCCGAAGGCGAAGAGGCCCCGACCGAGGACGGGATCAAGGCGCATGTGAAGGCCAACCTCGCGCGCTACAAGGTGCCGCGCGACGTGATCTTCGTCGACTCGCTGCCGCGCAACCCCACCGGCAAGCTGGTCCGCCGCGAACTACCGACTGGGCCGCTGAGCTAAGGGCCGGCCGGCGCTCAACCGGCGCGACTCACGGCTCGGTGCGCGGGCTGAGGGCAGGCGGCATCAACGCCGGTGTCCTCAGATCCAATCCTCGTCGGCCCACGGCTGGCCTTCGGAGATGGCGGCCATGGTTGTCTGGCCGTCGAGTGCTTCGCGGATGATGTCGGCATGGCCGCAGTGGTGCGCAGTCTCGCGGAGCTTGTTGACCACCAGCGTGCGTATTGAGAGCCACTCGCGTTCGGGTGCCCACGGTGTCGTCGGCATCGGGATGAGGGTGTCGAGGTCCGCCTCGGCGATCACGCGGTCGTAGGCGTCGGCGCTCTCGGTGAACAGGGTGACGTACTGCTCGAGCGTCTCGTCGGGCAGCAGCGTGTAGTTGTCGGCGAGCGTAGCCGGGTCGAACACGGCGTTCTCGTCGGGCTCGGTGATCCCCAAGACGGTTCGTTGCTCGCCCGTCGCCAGGTGTTTGGCGAGACCGCCCAGCGTGAGCGTGCTGACAGTGGTCCGCTGACGCGCCTGCTCGTCGGTGAGGTTGCGCACCGTGACCAGGAACAGGTTCCGCTGATCGCGCAGCAAGTTGAGTAGTTCGAGCTTCTCGCCGGTGACGTCGACGGTGAGTTCGACCGGTGTGTAGAAGGCCATGACTGGTCCTTTCGTGAGGTCTTCGATCGGGGCGTCTCCGACGCTACGCCCGACCTCTGACACTCCTTGTTCGCCAAGTCGCGGACTTACCACTAGGGGTGGTTATCCACAGGCGTTCAGTTATCCACAGGCGGCCGTCTCGAGTCGCCCCGGTGTCGTCGGCAGCGCCTAGGGTGGGTCCCATGCCATTCCTCCCGCTCTCGTACAGCCCCGGGGAATTGGCGCGCGAATTCGACGCCGGCACCATCACCCGAGGCACGCGCTACGCGGCTGATCGTCGGATCATGAACGCCCGGTGGTCGGCCGACGAGTTGCTCCTCGTGGCCAAGTGCATCGGGTCCGGCGAGATCTACGACGTCGAGGTCGCTTTCGCCCCGCGCGGACACCACCGCGACCTCGTCGACGCCCGGTGTTCATGTCCGGTCGGGTATTACTGCAAGCACACCGTCGCACTGCTGATCACCGAGTCCCGTGACCCGTCGACCGCAACGCCCGGTTATCCGGTCCAGGCGCCGTGGCGCTCGGTGTTGGGCGGGCTGAGCGTCGACGCGCCGGCGGCCGAATTGGCCCTGCCCGCCGGGGTCGCGCCGCTGGCGATCCAGTTCCACCTGCCGAAGAGCACGCGCTACGCCCAGCACCCCGCACCTACGATCACGCTGCTCACCACGGGCAAGTCCGGGAGCTGGGTGAAGACCGGGATCTCCTGGAACGCGACGATCAGCGGGTCGGGCTTCACACCAGGAATCATGACCCGGTTCGATCCGGAAATGTTCGACGACCGTCAGCTCCGTGCGGCCAGGGCCATCGCCCGCGCCTTCTCGACGAACTATCAGGCGCAGAACGCCGGGGCGATCGCGCTGGGTGCCTCCCCGCCCGACATCTGGGACCTGCTCGCCGACGCCCGCGACGCCGGGATCGCGCTCATCCCGTCGCCGTCGCTGGGTGTCTCAGAGATCGAGCTGGTCAAGACCTCCGGCGTCGGGCTGGAGGTCAAGCGCGCCGAACGCGGCGGCGGGATCACCGTCACGACCTTCGTCCACGTCAACCACGAGGCCTATCACGGCGGATCGGTCGGCCTCATCGGTGTGCCGCGCCCGCACGGGATGTACTCGATCGCCGACGACGTGATGCTCATCGGGCGCTTCGAATCCCCGGGCGACGATCGCGGGCTGGAACGGCTGCTGGCCGCGCCGGCGATGCACATCCCCGACGAGGAGGTCGCCGAGTTCGCCACCGAGGTCGTCCCCAGCCTGCCTGCGGCACTGCCTGTGCTCATCGACGACGACGCCATGGTGAAGCCGGAGATCCTGGGCCCGTTCCCGCTGCTGCGCGTCGACCTCTCCGATCAGGGCGCGCGTGTGCAGTGGAGCGCCGCCTATGACATCAACGGCCGGCTCAAACCGGTCGACGGTGCAACGGCCTCCCTCGCCTATCGCGACCGCGCCGCCGAGACAGCGGCGCTGGCCGGGGTGCGCGACGCGATGCAGACCGTCGCCGCGGTGTGCACCCGGTGGCGCAATCAGGCGATCCACTATATGCAGCAGGACTTGCGGCGCACGGGCAGTAAGTCGCTGGTCGATGCGATCACCGTGCTGTCGAATGCGCCGACGGTCCCCGACGCCGCGCGCCGAGCCGACGTCGACCTGCTGCGTCGCACCTACACTTACTCGCCGATCGATGCTGCCGTGCTGTGCCACGAGGTCCTGCCGCTGCTGCGCGAGAACGGTATCCGCGTCGAGGTCGACGGTGACGGCGACCGCTTCCGTGCGGCGCAGGGCGAACCCGACATCACCCTGACCGCCGACGGGGTGGGCGGCAACGACTGGTTCAACCTGCACCTGCGGGTGGAGGTCGACGGGGTTGTCGTGCCGATGGACCGGCTCATCGTCGAACTGAACAGTTCGGCCACGCACATGTTGCTCGACGACGGGACGTACTTCCCGCTCGACCACCCTGCGCTGCAGCGGCTGACCGAGCTGCTTGACGAGGCGAAGGCGCTCGGCGAGATCGAAGGCTCGCGGGTGCGCCGCGACTCGTACAACGCGACGCTGTGGGAAGAGCTGCTGTCGCTCGGAGTGGTCGACGGTGATCTGGCGCAGTGGCAGCAGCGCATGGCGCGCTTGGCGTCGGCTTCGCCGCCCCAGCACCACGAACCGCCCACAGCCCTGCAGGCGCAACTGCGCGACTACCAGGTCGATGGCTACAACTGGCTGACGTTCCTGTGGGACAACCAGATCGGCGGGATCCTCGCCGACGATATGGGCCTGGGCAAGACGGTGCAGGCGCTGTCGTTGATGGCGTACGCGTTGGAGAGTGATCCGGAGTTGCGGTTCCTGGTGATCGCGCCGACCAGCGTCGTCGGGAACTGGGTGCGCGAGGCGGAGAAGTTCTTGCCGTCGGCGAGCGCTGCCGCTGTGTCGTCGCCGCGCACCGACGGGCCGATCGACGAGCAGATCGACGACGCGCGGATCGTCGTGACGTCGTACACGCTGTTCCGCCTGCAGTTCGCGGCCTTCGATGAATATGACTGGGCGGCAGTGCTTTTCGACGAGGCGCAGTTCATCAAGAACCACAACGGCAAGACCCACCAGTGTGCGCGGCGGATCAACGCGGGCATGAAGGTCGCGATGACCGGCACGCCGATGGAGAACAGCCTCATGGAACTGTGGGCGTTGCTCTCGGTGGGTGCCCCGGGGCTCTTCCCGTCGCCGAGGGCCTTCACCGACTTTTTCCGCAAGCCGATCGAGTCGGGCACTGAACCCGACCGGTTGGCATTGCTGCGCAAGCGCATCAAACCGGTGATGCTGCGGCGCACCAAGGCGCAGGTCGTCAAAGACCTGCCGCCCAAGCAGGAGCAGGTGCTCGCGCTGGACCTGCACCCGCGGCACGAGAAGATCTATCAGACGCGCCTCAACCGCGAACGCCAGAAAGTCCTTGGGCTGCTGGGGGATTGGGAGAAGAATCGCTTCGAGATCTTCCGGTCGTTGACGATGCTGAGGCAGCTGAGCCTGCACGCCGGACTCGTCGACGAGAAGGATGCCGACGTTGCGTCGGCGAAGATCGACCACCTCGCCGAGCAGCTGCCCGAACTGATCGCCGAGGGGCATTCGGCGCTCGTCTTCAGCCAGTTCACGAGCTTCTTGGCGTTGGTGCGGCAGCGGCTCGACGAGATGGGGATCGCCTACGCCTATCTCGACGGTTCGATGACGGCCAAGGCGCGGTCGGCGGCGATCGCCGAGTTCACCGAGGGTGGCGTCCATGTGTTCCTGATCAGTCTCAAGGCCGGCGGCTTCGGGCTGAACCTCACCGAGGCCGACTACTGCTTCGTCTGCGACCCCTGGTGGAACCCGGCCGCCGAGGCGCAAGCCGTCGACCGCGCCCACCGGATCGGGCAGACGCGTCCGGTGACCGTGTACCGGTTGGTGTCCGCGGGGACGATCGAGGAGAAGGTCGTGGCGTTGCAAGACCGCAAGCGCGAGCTGTTCAACGCCGTCGTCGACGACGGCGACCTCTTCGGCGCCGGCATCACCGAGGGCGACATCCGCGAGTTGCTGGGCGGGTGACTAGACCCGGTTGCACCAGTCTCGGATGGCCCCGATGAACTGCTCAGGTGCGTCGGACTGCACGTAGTGCCCGCCCCCTTTGACGATCGTCGTCTCGTGGTCGGGGAAGACTTCTTCCCAGCGCCGCCGCGCGTCGTCGCCGAATGCGATATCGGCGTCGCCCCAGATGATGAGTGCGGGACGGTCGGCGAGGTCGGGAAGTGACGCCTGGAGGGTGGCGAGAAAATCGCGGCTACCGGTGATCTCGCGCGGAAAGACGGCCGACCCAATACGTCGCTCACTGGTGTCTAGAGCCTTGCGGTAGTGCGCCATCTCGCCGTCGGTGAGCTTTCGCAGTCGGTGCCCCGCGGGTAGCAGTCCGTTGACTGACAGATTGAACCGCTGGATCAACAGCCGCCCGATCGGGCTGCCCAGTGCGTGAGAGACGAGCTTGATGCTGAGATCGTCGGCCGGCCACCCGGCCGTGTTGGCGATGACGAACCGGGAGAAGGCATTGGGTCGACGGGTGGCGACGGTGAGACTGATCGGCCCGCCCCAGTCGTGGCAGACCAGAGTCGCATCGCTAATGCCGAGCTGGTCGACGAATGCGGTGAGCGCGTCGGCGTGGTCGGCGGGCAGATAGCCGAACCCGGCCGCCGCGGTGGACAGCCCGAAGCCGGGAAGATCGACGGCGATGCAGCGGAAGTCGTCCCGCAGGTTGGCGATGGTGTCGCGGTAGAGGAACGACCAGGTGGGGTTGCCGTGGACGAAGAGCAGCGTCGGGCCGGTGCCCTCGTCGATGTGGTGGAGCGTATGACCGTCGACGTCTGCGAAGCGGCTCGTGAACGGGTAGAGGTCGTCGTCGACCCAGTCGGGTCGCAGGGTGTTGGTCATGATGTGCCTCTCAAACAGGGTGCTTGATATAATCAAGTGAATGCTTTAGAAAGTCAAGTGGGAGTTCAGATGAAGGAATACGGTCAGTTCTGCGGCCTTGCGCGCTCATTGGACGTCGTGGGTGATCGGTGGAGCCTGCTGATCGTGCGTCAACTCCTCGTCGGCCCGGCACGGTATGGGCAGTTGCAGGCGGGGCTGCCCGGCATCGCGACCAACCTGCTGGCCAACCGTCTGCGCGACCTAGAGGCGTCCGGGGTCCTCGAGAAGCGCGTGGGGTCCGGCGGTGTCGAATACGCACTGACCGAATGGGGTGCCGGCCTTCGCGAACCCATCGAGGCGCTTGTGCGTTGGTCGACGCCGTTGATGATCCCCGGACCGGGTGACGACGAGTTCCAGGTCGATTGGCTGGTCGTCGCGCTCCCGGCGCTGCTGGCCGGTCGTCGCACACCGACGCGGTCGGCAACGGTGGGATTGCGCATCGACGACGAGACGGTCCTCGTCAGTGCCACGCGCAAAGGATTCGAGGTCCTCAAGCCCGACGGCCGGGACGTCGACGGCGTCGTCGTCGGCGAGGCCCACCCGCTCCTCGGACTGGCTGCCGGCCTGCTCACCGTCGACGATGGTCCATTCGTCGTCGAAGGCGATGCCGACGCAGTGCGGGCGGTGTTCGCCTGAGTTAACGCTCGTGCAACGGGATTCGCGTCAGGCACCGCCGATCGGCGGTGCCTGATCACATCCGCGCTGCGTGACTGGAGTGGGAGAGTGGGTACATGCGTCTACTACTCGTCGTGATGGGTGTGCTGTTCCTCGCCGCGTGCAATACGTCGCCCGGACCCGGGCCGGACAAGGGCACGAAGGTCGAGACGATCGTTGCGGTCGTCGACGGTAAGCCGGCCAAGGGCTTTCATGCCGCGCCGCCGATCGACGACAACACCATCGACTGCGACTATGCGACGATCAGCCGCGCTGCGACGACGATGGGCGTGTTCGGCGGGTGCGGGGCGTCGGCGCAGAATCCCGATGTGTGCTGGCCGGGGGAGGGCGTAAAACTCTTGTGCGGTACTGGTCCGTGGTCGCGCGAGCTCCTCGAGTGGCGGATCACGTCGGGCAAGCTGCCGTTGCAGGCCGAGCCGCTGGCCCAACCTGAGCCGTGGGGGATGGAACTGGCCGACGGCAGGCGCTGCCGGGCGCGCGTCGGTGGCGCATGGGGCGGGCGCTCTGACGGGATGGTCGGGGCGTATTCGTGCACGGGTCAGGGCAGCGACGTGGTGCTACAGGGCGAGAATGCGACGTCGGCGGTCGATCGGTCGAAGGCCTATTGGACCGTCGAGATGGGCCAACTCGGTCCGGGCAACCCCCACTTCGGCCCGCCGACGAAGGTGCAGGTGAAAGTCGCCTACTTCGCAGGATCACAGGCGGGCGGGTAGGTACCTGCGCCGGAGATTTCCACAGTTCTCCGTTTTCCACAGATTGGTGTCGTCGGGCGGTTGAGCGGGGCTGGGGCGTCGCCGCGGGCCGATAGATTGCGTGGCCATGGGGGATGGAGGAGCTTACGATGACTGCTATGACGACAGAGGTGCTGGGCCTGCCGCGGGGTCGGGCACTGACCCGCGACGACCTCGATGCGATGCCCGATGACGGGCACCGGTACGAACTCCTCGATGGGGTGTTGATCGTGAGCCCGGCGCCGCGAACCATTCACCAGAGGATGCTCAGGAGTCTCGTCGTACGCGTGCTCGAGGCGTGTCCGGCCGACTTGGAACTCTTCTTCGCTCCGTACGACGTCGTGCTCGCGCAGGACACGGTGATCCAGCCGGACCTCCTCGTCGCTCCCCGGGACGCGTACACCGACCGGGACCTGCCGGGTGCGCCCTCGCTCGCCGTGGAGGTCCTCTCCCCGTCGACGAGAAGCATCGATCTACTGCTGAAGAAGGACCGTCTTCGTCGGGCGGGATGCGCGAACTACTGGGTGGTCGACCCCGACGAGCCTTCGATCACCGCGTGGGTGTTGCGTGATGAGGACTACGTGCAAGCCGGCCACGCGGCAGGGGACGAGGAAGTGACCCTCACCGAACCCTTCGACATCACCCTGGTCCCGTCGGCACTGCTGGCATGATGCCCGCATGACCGTCGACGATTCTGCCCTGCAACTCCTACTCGACGAGGCGGAGATCCGACGCCTCCTCACCCGCTACGCGACCGCCGTCGACTCGCGCGACTGGGAGCTCTACCGCACGGTGTTCACCCCCGGCGCGTGGATCGACTACACGTCGGCGCCGCATGGCGAGGCCGGCACGCTCGACGAGACGGTCGACTGGCTGTCGAAGAACCTCGTCCTGCTGCCGATGACGATGCACTACGTCCTCAACATCGACTCCAAGATCGACGGCGACACCGCGACGGTCCGCGCGATGTTCTACAACCCGCTGCAGATCCCCGGTGTCGAGGGCACGTCGTTCTGCGGCGGCTACTACAACCACAGACTGGTGCGCACCCCTGACGGGTGGCGCAGCGAGCGTCTCGTCGAAGACAACCTGTGGTTCGAGAACAACCCGTTCGCCAACGGGTGAATTAGGCTGCGCCGCCGGCAGACTCGAGGTAGCTAGCGACTACCTCGGTCAACATCGCGAGATCGGCCGCCGTATCGAGGGGCTTGGGCCACAACAGTTCGACGGTGACCAGGCCGCGGATGGTGTTCCAGATCAGGTTGCCCAGGGCGACCGCCGCGCCGCGGTCCAACCCGGGTGCCAGGCGCACACCGATCTCGCCAAGATTGCGTGCCATGTCGGCCAGGCGCGCGTTGGCCTCGGCGGTGCGGTTCGACCGCGTCGACAGCAGGATCGCCGTGGCCGCCTTCGAAGCCGGGGTGGAGAACGTCTGCCACACAGCGTCGACGACGAAGGCGGCGCGCTCAGGCGCGGGACCGTCGGGGATGTGGCCCGCCACCTCGTCGAGCATTCGCAGCAAGTCGTCGAAGCCTGAGTCGACGACCGCCATCAGAACCCCGTCGAGGTCCCCGAAGTGGTACTGCACAGCCCCCCAAGTGACCCCGGCGCGCGCCGCGATCTGCCGGACACTCGGCGGCGCGAACCCCTCGTCGAGGACATAGCGGATGGTCTCGTCGATCAGTGCCTGACGGCTCCGGTCCGCGCGCGCCTGCTTGCCGGTCGCGGGCCGCCGCGCGCTCACCCCGCCAGCAACCACTCCGCGCGTGCCGACCCCGTTGGTCACCACATGAGGCCGGGGACGTGGTCGCTCGGCGCGACGTCGCGCGCGGCAACGATACCGCTGGGCGCCTCGCACGCCGCATTGATCATGTTCACCGCGCGGGCCGCCGTGGCGATCACGCCGCCCTGGTTGTGGTCGGCGACGTCGGTCCCGACGTGAGCGTTGATCTCGACGCCCGGATCCCCGTCGACCTTGACCCTGTGCACGCCCGGGCGCCCCTCCGGCGGGAACGGCCAGTCCGGTGCGGCCGCCTCGGTGAGGCGGTTGACGTGCTCCATCGTGATGACCGGCGCACCGTCGCGGATCCCTTCGACGGCGAATCGGATGGCCGCGACCTTGCCCGGTTCTACGCGCATCATGGTGCAGTCGATCGGCTCGTCTGCGACCCACGTCTCATGCCGCTCGCGGACCTCGTCGAGTTCGACGCCGAGCAGGTCGGCCAGGTCGCGTACCTGCGCTCCCCACATGGACGAGAGCACGCCGGGGAGGAAGAGGATCGGCGTGTGCCCGGGGTCCTCGCCGAAGCCGAAGCTGACGCCGGTGAACTCCGCGTCGTCGTAGGAGCCGTAGTCAAAGACCTCCTGCACGGTGATCGCAGTGGCGCGCCCGGACACGCTCAGCGCTGCATAGACCAGCGTGTCGCCGGAGAAGCCCGGGTCCACCCCGTTGATGTAGAGCGTCGACCCGCCGTCGGCGCAGGCCTGGGCGAGGGGTTCGCGCAGCCACTCGTCGGCTTGGTCGGGCGCGACGAGCCAGACGAACGACGTGCCGACGACGTTGGTGCCGGCGCGCAGGAAGGCGGCGATCTCGGCCATCGCCTCCTGGGCGCGGGTTTCGGCCTGCGACGTGTAGACGACGCAATCGGCGTTCAGCGCCACGAGTGCATCGAGGTCGTCGGTGGCCAGCACCCCCGTCGTCACGTCGAGCCCGGCGAGCTCGCCGGCGTCGCGACCGATCTTCGCGGGACTGCTGGCGTGGAGTCCGACGAGCTCTACGTCGGGTCGTTCGATGAGCATTCGCAGGGCGTGCTCGCCGACGTTGCCGGTGGAGAACTGGATGACTCTGCGCGTCATGGGGGTGCCTTCCCGGTGGTGTCTGGTGTCTGGTGGACGGGGGTCAGAGGAGATCGGTGATCGTCTTGAGGCCGGCGTCGTAGAGGACCCCGGGGAGCATGCCGCCGTCGCACTCGATGGTCGTGCCGTTGATGAAGTCCGCGTCGCCGCCACACAGGAACACGACGGTGGCCCCGACCTCGGCGGGCTCGCCGCCGCGCTTCATCGGGACGAGGTCGAAGTACTCGCGTCCGGTGGGGTCGTCGGCGGGCAGCACGAAGGAGCGGAAGTTGTCGGTGATCGTCGGACCCAGCGCGACGCAGTTGACGCGGATCTGCGGTCCCCACTCCTGTGCGAGCGAGCGCGTCATGTGGTTGAGGCCCGATTTGGCCGCGCCGTAGGAGACGAGGGTCGGTGCCCCGGCGGGGTGGCCGGCGCCGCTGGAGATGTTGACGATGCTGCCCGTGCCCTCCTGGGTCTTCATCTGCCGTGCGACGCGGATCGCGAACCACATCGGGCTGATCAGATTCATCTGGACGGCGAAGGCGTGGAACAGGGCGGTGCGCTCGAAGTCGTCGGCCGCGCGCGGAGCGCCCTGGATCTTCTGGACCAACTCGGGGACGTCCTCGACGTGCGGGGTGGGGACCGTTCCGCCGGCGTTGTTCACCAGGATGTCGATGCGGCCGTAGGTGTCGACGACGCGCTGCACGAAGGCGTCGATGGCCTCGACATCGCCCTGGTCGCACACCCACTGTGCACTGCGGCCCGCCCAATCGGGGTTGTCGTCGGTCCCGGGGAGTGCGGCCAGTTCGCCGCGCGAGCATCCGACGACGGTCGCCCCCTCCGCCAGTAGTGCGTGGGCGATCCCCACACCGACTCCGCGGCTGGTGCCGGTGACGATCGCGATTCTTCCGTCGAGCTTTCCCATGGATAAAACAATTACACCTGCAATTGTTTTGCGCGGGGGAATCGGAATATCCGACGGTCAGCCCTCGGAGGTCAACCCGGCAGGAAGTCCTCGCGGTAGCGCGACATCGCGTCGATCTTCTGGTCGAGGGTGGCGTCGGGACCGTCGTAGAACCACCACGGCTGGGTCATGATGTGCGTGACGCCGCCCGCCTCGGCCCGCGCGATGTCGTCGGGGGTGATGGCGTCGTTCAGCGCGACCATGACGGTGTAATCGTCGACGGGAAGCCCAGCGGCACGTCGCTTTTCGTGCAACCGTCCAGCGACGTCGATGGCCTCGTTGGTGCTGCAGATGTCGCCGATCCAGCCGTCGTAGTGCGCGGCGCGGTCGAGGGCGATGTCGGTGAGGCCGCCGAACATGATCGGGATGGGCGGCGGCGTCGGGCTCATCTCCAGCTTCGGGGTCGAGTAGAACTCGCCGTCGAACTCGGTCCAGCCCGGGCTCCACAGCTCGCGCATCAGCTCGACCATCTCCTCGGAACGTTTGCCGCGCTGGGCGAAAGGCTGGTCGAGGAGGTCGAACTCCTCACGGCACCACCCGACGCCGAGACCCAGGTCGAGTCGCCCCTGCGACAGGACCGATGCGGTACCGATCGCCTTGGCCGCCGAATACGGGCTGCGCAGCGCCGCGACGTAGACGGTGGTGATGAACCGGATCTGCGTCGTGCACGCCCCAAGCGCGCCGACCAACACCCACGGATCGGGCCAATCGGTGAACGGCGACCAGCGTCGTTGGCCGTCCTTGGTGTACGGGTAGGGCGTGTCGAGGTCGGCGAGGTTGACCACGTGATCGGGAATCCCGATGCCGTCGTAGCCGAGTTCGTCGGCGGCCTTCGCGAGCTCGACGATCTCGCGGGTGTCCAGGAATCCGGCGTTGAGGTTCACCTTCACCGGTGGACGGTACCAAGGTCCTTAGCCTCACGGTGAGCGCAAGGGTTCACCCGACGGCACAACGTTCCTAGGCTCGCAGCATCATCATCGATCCCTTGGAGTCAGTCATGTCTGTCCTGCCCGAAGTCCTCGCCGCCAACAAGGCCTACGCCGAATCCTTCGGCGAGAAGTCCGAGCTGGCCCTGCCGCCGGCCCGTGGCTTCGCGATCCTGACCTGTATGGATGCCCGCCTCGACCCCGCCAAGTACGCCGGGCTGTCCGAGGGCGATGCGCACGTCATCCGCAACGCGGGCGGTCGGGCCAGCGACGATGCGATCCGTTCACTCGTGATCTCCTACAAGCTGCTGGGCACCAAGGAGTGGTTCGTCATCCACCACACCAACTGCGGCATGGAGTTCTTCACCGACGAGGTGATCCGCGGCCTGCTCGCCAACAGCCTCGAGACCGCTGCGCTGGGCCCCGACGGCTTCTACGACGTCGGGACCGGCCCGGGCGCGAGCGAGGGCGACTACATCGACTGGCTCACCATCGCCGACCAGGCACAATCGGTGACCGCCGACGTCCGCCGCATCAAGGAGCACCCACTGGTTCCCGCGGGCATCCCCGTCTACGGCTACATCTACGACGTGAAGTCCGGTCGCCTCATCGAGGTGCCCACGGCTCACGAGGCCGGTCGAGCGGCCTGAACCCTGCTGAGATTTCTCCCGTGGTGGGCCGTCGAGGGCAATGTTCCCTCGGTGGTGCACCACGGGAGTTTTTTCAGTCGGCGGCCTGCCAGCCGCGCTTCTCGGCGAGCTGCTCGGCGATGCCGACCAGCCTCCGGACCGTCGCCGACGCCGGGCGACGCCAGTACATGTGCACCGCGATCGTCGGGCCTGCCTGCACGGGACGCCACACGAAGCCCTCGGGCATGGGGTCGTGCTCGTGCTCGAAAGCGACGGAGAACGCCTGCCCGCTCTCAATCATGCGACGCCCGGCGGGGTCCTGGAGGAAGGATCCGCGCGTGAGCATGTGCATCTCGACGATGTCGCCGTGGAAGCCGCCCGCCCGGTAATTGTCGACGACCTGGTCGAAGAAGGCGGGTGAGAACCGTCGCGGCCAGATCACCAGGGCGGAGTCGCCCAGATCGGCGGCCGCGAACGTGTCCTCGTGCGCCAGCGGATGAGCGACGCCGAAGACCGCTCCCATCGGCTCGTCGCGAATGCGGACCGAGTCGAGTTCGTCGGGCAACTCCGGGTGGCGCGCGAGCCCGACGTCGAGCCGTCCGGCGCGGATCGCCTCGACACTCTCGGCCTGCCACATCTCGCTGACCTGCAGGGTCAGAGCGGGCGCGCGCAGCGAGGCTTCCTCCAGCAGTGCGGGCAGCGTCTCGTAGGCGATGGTCGGCGTGAACGAGACCCGCAACTGCCCGACTTCCCCGTGTGCCACGCGCCGCACGCGGTCGAGCCCCGCGGCTATCCCGGCAAGCGCACTCGACGCTTCGTCGAGCAGCGCGGATCCGGCCTCGGTCAGTTCAACGCGTCGGGTCGTGCGCTCCAAAAGCACTACGCCCAAACGCTTTTCGAGCTGCTGGATCTGGGCGCTCAACGACTGCTGGGTGAGATGCAGTTCCTCCGCGGCGCGGGAGAAATTCAGTTTGGTCGCGACGGCGACGAACGAGCGCAGGTGGCGCAGCTCGATGTCGTCGTCGCGCATGGCAGCCTCCTGCAGTCGCGGCCAGATTAACAGTCTGAGCCTGTGACTTGATCGGAAACAGGTGTTTCCGTCGCCTACCTGCGCGGACCTAGCGTTCAAAGCAAGCGCTCCGAGAATCGCCGGAACGCAACGGCGAGAAGGAGGGTCCCGATGAAGATCGTGACGTTCTGTCCGAACGGCGACGGCCCGGCCCGCCCGGGGGTCCTCGACGGCGACGACATCGTCGACCTGACCCAGCCGACGACGGGCGGTCCCGCGCCGGCGTCGGTGCTGGACCTCCTGCGCGCCGGCCCGGCAGCCCTCGACGCCGTGCGTGAAACCGTCGACCGTTCCCGGGCCACCGGCCAGGGCCGCATCGCCCAGAACAACGCACAACTGCTCGCCCCGATCCCGCGGCCCAACTCGATGCGCGACTTCATGCTCGTCGAGGAGCACGTCCGCAACTCGATGGGCTCGGTCCCCGACGAGTGGTACGCGCTGCCGATCCACTGGAAGGGCAACCCCGACACCGTCTTCGGCCCCGACGACGAGATCCCCTGGCCCTACTACACCGACAAGCTCGACTACGAGCTCGAGGTCGCCGCCGTGCTGGGCCGGCCGGTCTACCGCGCGAGTGTCGACGAGGCGCAGGCGAGCATCGTCGGGTACACGATCTTCAACGACTGGAGCGCCCGCGACATCCAGCTGCGCGAGATGTCCGTCGGCCTCGGACCCGCGTTCGGCAAAGACTTCGCGACGTCCATGGGCCCGGTCCTGGTCACCGCCGACGAATTCGACACTGCCGACGCAAGCATGAGCGCGCGGGTCAACGGCGAGACGTGGTCGTCGGGTTCACTCGGCGAGATGCGCTTCAGCTTCGCCGAGGCGATCTCCGCGCTGTCCGCCGAGCAGCCCCTGCAACCCGGCGACGTGTTCGGCGGCGGCACTGTCGGGCGCGGATGCGGTTTCGAATTGAAGCGCTGGATCCAGCCCGGCGACGTCGTCGAACTCGACGTCGACGGGATCGGCGTCCTGCGCAACGTCGTCGGTGCGAAGCGTCCACGACCCGAGGGCGGTCTCGACCTCACCGCCAAACCTCACGCAACAGTAAGCACCCAACCAACCCGGACGGAGACACCATGACGACCATCGAGCGGGCGGCCACCGTCGGCACGCTGCAGCCGCTGGGCGGGGGCTTCCACGCCTTCATCCAGCCCGACGGTGGGTGGGGCCTCAACAACGCGGGCCTGTTCGCCGGCGAGCGCAGCACCGTGCTCATCGACACCTGCTTCACCGAGAGCCGCGGCAAGCGGCTGCGCGACGCGGTGGCGGCGGTCGCCAACCAGCCGGTCGGGGTCATCGTGAACACCCACCACCACGGCGACCACACCTACGGCAACTACCTGTTCCCCGAGGCGACGATCATCGCGCAGCACGCCTGCCGCGACCGCATGCTCGCCACCGGACTGGACACCTGCCACCTGTTCGAAGGCGTCGACTGGGGCGACCTGGAGATCTCCGAACCGACGGTCACCTTCACCGACGAGATCACCCTGCACCTCGACGACAGTGCCGCGACGGTCCGCCACCCCGGCCGCGCCGCGCACACGAACGAGGACGCCTACGTGTGGATCCCCGAGCGCCGATTGCTCTACACCGGTGACCTCGTCTTCAACCGCGGCACGCCGTTCGTCCTGATGGGCTCGGTGACCGGGCTGATCACCACGCTGCGCGAATTGGCCGAACTAGACGTCGAAACGCTCGTCCCCGGGCACGGCGCCATCGGCGATGCCAGCCTGATCCAGCCGCAGATCGACTACCTCGAACTCGTCTGGGAGGCCGCGCGCGAGGGCATGGCCGACGGTCTGACGCCCCTGGAAACAGCGCGGCGCACCGACCTGGGTGCCTACGCGTCGTGGCTCGACGCCGAGCGGCTGCCCGCCAACCTGCACCGCGCCTATTCCGAGCTGCGCGGTGAGGAACCGGGCCGGGTCCTCGACCTCGCCCCCATCGTCGCCGACATGGTCGCCTTCAACGACGGCAAGCCCCTGCACTGCCTCGCGTAGTCGCCTTCCCAACCACCCGCCGATCAACCATCATCAACTCACGACGGAGAGTCCCATGAACCAGCACACCACCACCGATTCCACACCGACCGAGGTCGACGTCCTCGTCGTCGGCGCCGGGTTTTCCGGCCTGCGCGCCCTGCAGCACCTGAGGGAGAAGGGCTACACGGTCCACGTCATCGAGGCCGGCGACGACGTCGGCGGTACGTGGTACTGGAACACCTACCCGGGGGCGCGCGTCGACATCGAGAGCCTCGAATACTCCTACGCCTTCGACGACGACCTGCAGCAGGAATGGGTGTGGCCCGAGCGGTACGCCGCGCAGTCCGACGTGCTGCGCTACCTGCGCCACGTCGCCGACCGCTTCGATCTGCGCCGCGACATCACCTTCGGCGAGCGGGTCACCTCCTGCGTCTTCGACGAAGGTGACGGCACCTGGCTGATCACCACCGACACCGGTGCGCAGTGGCGCTCGCGCTTCTTCATCCCCGCCGTCGGGTTCCTCTCGACGCCCTACATCCCGGAGATCGAGGGACTCGCCGACTTCGACGGCCCGGTGATCCACTCCGCGCAGTGGCCGCGCGAGGGCATCGACCTGACGGGCAAGCGCGTCGCGATCATCGGCACCGGGTCCAGCGGCGTGCAGCTGATCCCGAAAATCGCCGAGCAGGCCGAGTCGTTGACGGTGCTGCAGCGCAGCCCGATGTGGGTGGTGCCGCTGCAGAACACGCCGATGCCGCTGGAGTACCAGACGCGGATCAAGTCGGTGTACCCGGAGTTGCGCCGCCGCGAGCTCGACGAGTCGTTCGCCGGCAACTTCCTCGTCGACTGGGAGATGCGTCCTTCGGAGACGCGGTCGGCGCTCGAGGTCACCCCGGAGGAGCGCGAGGCCGAGTACGAGTTCCGGTGGGAGGCCGGCGGGCTCTCGCTGTACACCAGCTTCGCCGACTTGATCTTCAACCAAGAGGCCAACGACACGTTGCGCGACTTCCTGGAGCGCAAGGTCCGCGGCATGATCAAGGATCCGGCGACCGCCGACCAGTTGATCCCCAAGGACCACCCGCCGCTGACCAAGCGGCTGTGCTGCGAGACCGGCTACTACGACGCCTTCAACCGCGACAACGTGCACCTCGTCAACACCAAGGCCGACCCGATCGCCACCGTGACGCCCACCGGGGTGCGCCTGGCAAGCGGGGTGACCGTCGACGCCGATGTGCTCGTGCTCGCCACCGGCTTCGACGCCGCCACCGGCTCACTGACCCGGCTGAACATCACCGGCACGGGTGGGCGGACGCTTGCTGAACACTGGGCCGCCGGTGCCCGCACGCACCTGGGCCTCATGTCCGACGCGTTCCCCAACATGTTCTTCCTCTCCGGTCCGCTGAGCCCGGGCGGCTTCTTCTCCCCGCCGCTGCAGTCCGATTACCAGGTGCAGGTTGCCGGCCGGATCATGGACATGGTCGGTGAGCAGGGCGCGCGGTCTATCGAGCCGAAGGGTGAATCGATCGACGGTTGGATGGCCCAGGTCGACGCGATCTACAACATGACCCTGGCGCCCAAGGCCAGCAGTTGGTGGAGCGGCGAGAACATCCCCGGCAAGCCCAAGCAGTTCCTGTACTTCCTCGGCGGATTCGCGATGTACCGCGACCTGTGCGAGCAGGAGCTGGCCGAAGGCCTGCAGGACTACGTCGTCAGCGACGGTGCAGTCCCCGCCGGCGCGACCTCGTAGGCGGGCAGCGGTGGAGCACCTGTCGCAGCTCCTCGTCGACGCCGCTGGGCGTCACGGGGAGCGGGTCGCCCTGAGCCTCGACGACGTCGAGCTGACGTTCGCGCAGCTGCGCGAGGCAGCGGTCGCCGTGGCGGCAGATCTTCGTCGACGAGGATTGCGGGCCGGGGACCGGGTGGCACTCGTGCTGCCGAACGTCCCCGCCTTCGCGGTCGCGTTCTACGGAGCGCAGCTGGCCGATCTCGTCGTCGTGCCGATCAACCCAATGTGCAAGGAGCGCGAGATCGCGTACTTCCTCGAGGACTCGGGGGCGCGCGTGGTCTTTGCCTACGACGGGGAGGTCGCCGACACCGTGGAGGCCGGAGTCGGCAGGGCAGCTGATCGAGATGGCGACGCGGGTGCCGAGGATGCTGGCGCTGTTGATTCCGGGGTCGCCGTCTGGCGATGTGATGAGCGGGGTCCGTTGGGGCTGATAGGTGCCGATGCTTCGCCGCAACCGACGCGGTCGGCGCAGGACACCGCGGTGATCCTGTACACCTCGGGCACGACGGGAGTCTCCAAGGGCGCGGAGCTGACCCACCGCAACCTGGTGAGCAACGCCCGCACCACCGCCGCGCACATCACGCAGATCGACGAGATCGACGTGATCATGGGCTGTCTGCCGCTGTTCCACTGCTTCGGGCTGACGTGCGCGATGAACGCGGCGTTCAGCGTGGGAGCCCGCCTCACGCTGATCCCGCGCTTCGACCCAGACCGTGCGCTGGCGGTTATGAAGCGCGACGCGGTGACGGTCTTCGCCGGAGTGCCGACGATGTATTCGGCGCTGCTCAACGCGGCGGGCGACAAGGCCGTGCCGTCGTTGCGCTCGTGCATCTCCGGCGGTGCATCGCTGCCGGGTGAGGTGCTGCGCGCGTTCGAGGCCGAATTCGACTGCATCATCCTCGAGGGCTACGGACTCTCGGAAACGTCGCCGGCGGCATCGTTCAACGTGCCCGAGTCCCCGCGCAAAGTCGGCTCGGTGGGCCGTGCGCTTCCGGGCGTCGAGATGAGGGTCGTCGACGCGAAGGGTGTCGACGTTCCCGACGGGGAGGTCGGCGAGATCGTCATCCGGGGCGAGAACCTGATGCGCGGGTATTGGGGCCGGCCCGATGCCACCGCCGAGGCGATTCCCGACGGCTGGTTCCGCTCCGGCGACCTGGGTACGCGCGACGGCGACGGCTACTTCGCAATCGTCGACCGCAAGAAGGACATGATCATCCGCGGCGGATACAACGTCTATCCGCGTGAAGTGGAGGAGGTCCTCTACGAGCACCCCGACGTCGTCGAGGCCGCCGTCGTCGGCGTGCCCGATGAGCACCTGGGGCAGGAAGTCGCCGCGGCTGTGGCTTTGCGTCCGGGGGCGGTGGCCAGCGCCGATGACATCCGGGAGTACGTGCGCGAACAGATTGCCGGCTACAAGTACCCGCGGGTCGTGTGGATCCGCGAGAGTCTGCCGAAAGGCCCGACCGGCAAGATCCTGCGTCGGGAGCTCCGGCCGTAGTAGGCGTACCTGCTGAGATTTCTCCCGTGGTGGGTTATCGAGGGCAATGTTCCCTCGGTGGTGCACCACGGGAGTTTTTTCAGTCGGTGTATTGATAAATCGATTGCGACGCCGATCCGGGCGTGGCTAGCGTGGGGTCGTCAGGACTTCGAGTGAATGACTAGGGAGGTGGGTCGATGACCGTCGCAGTTCGTGCTGTCCGCAGTACTCCGACTCATCCCACCCCTAGGAATTCACATGTCCTCTCCAACCTCTGAATCTTTCGATCTCTCCACACTCGGCTGGGACGCCTTTCGCGACGCCGGGTTCGCCGACTACGCTGCCGCCGGGCTGATCCCCGCTCGGGTTTCGCGCGTCGACCGAGGGCGTTGTGACGTCCACACCTCGCTCGGTCTGTTTCGTGCCGCTACCCCGGCGGTCGTATCCGAAGAGGGCGGCGTCGTCACCGGCGACTGGGCGGCGCTGCGCCTCGACGGCACCCCGCAACTGGTGGCCGTGCTCCCTCGGCGCGGTGCCATCTACCGTGCCTCCTCGGACCGCACTTCGCGTCGGCAGGCGCTGGTCGCCAACGTCGACACCGTGGTCGTCGCGACCGCGTTGACCGCCAAGCTGCGCCCGTCGAAGGTCGAGCGCCTCATGGCGCTGGCCTGGGATGAGGGTGCGACGCCTGTCGTGCTGCTCACCAAGGCCGACCTTTTCGACGGTGATCCCGCCGTCGCCGCGGCCGACTTCGCAGCACAGGTCCCCGGCGTCGAAGTGCTGCAGGTCAGCTCGATCACCGGTGACGGCCTCGACGCTCTGCGCGAGCAACTGCGCGGCACCACGGTGGTACTCGGCGCGTCCGGCGTCGGGAAGTCGACGCTGGTCAACGCGATCGTCGGGGCCGACCGCATGGACACCGGTGCCGTGCGCTCCGCCGATGACAAAGGCCGTCACACGACGGTCACCCGCGAACTCATCCCCTTTCCCGGTGGTGTCCTCATCGACACCCCCGGGCTGCGGGGGATCGGGTTGCAGGACGCCGACGAAGGCATCGAGCGCGTGTACGCCGACATCGAGGCGCTGGCCGCGCAGTGTCGTTTCGCGGATTGTCAGCACCGGTCGGAGCCGGGCTGCGTGGTACGAGCGGCGATTGACGACGACGAGCTGGATGCCGATCGTCTAGACCGCTACGAGCGGATGCTGCGCGAGAGTCAATGGGCAGCCAGTCGCGGAAATGCGCGTGCCGAACGCGAGCGCCAGGAGCAGTGGAAGACGGTCACCCGCCAGCAGCGGGCGAAGTATCAACTCCGCGAGCGCAACAGGAAACGGTGATCGAGTGCCGGCGAGCCCCCATGGGCGAGCCGGTGTATCGAGATCACTTCTTCTTGGTGCCCGGAAGTACGCCGGCATCCAGGACCTTCTTGGCCAGTGGACGCATTGCGTCGAGGAGCTCATCGGCGCCCGGACCCGTCCATGCGGACTCGCTCACCGCGTCGGTCATGGCCTCCATGTCGTCGTAGAGCTCGGCGCCATCGGGCGTCAGGCGGTGTCCGACGGGGCTGTCGGTGCGCTCGATGAGGCCGCGCTCGACGAGGCGTTCGACCGATGCATTCCAGTCGTCCTCGGACCACCCGCGCGTGAGCATCGTCATCGTCTTGCCCATCGCACGTCGGCGGATGGTCGGGTCCAGTAGATCGGCCTCGTGGAAGACGCAGGCGTCGAGCCCGTCGATGCCGTGGACCACCAGGGCCGCAATGTGGTTGTCGCCGCGCCACTCTCGTAGGACGGTGATGTGCTGCCACAGCGCCAGGATCGGCTCGTCGGGCACATCGGCGGCGGCCCATGCGGCGGCCAACGCGCGCCCGCTGAGCGGGAGCGACGCCGCGAGCTCGCCGTAGCGCGCGGCGAGGTCGGCGATCTGCGGCCCGGTCGCATCCTCGCCGAGGATCGCGCCGAACTGCTCGCTGAGCATCTGGTTGCGTCGGGCGTTGACGACGTCGAGCCCGGCCGCACACGCGTTGGTCCACGCGTTGTCGATGAGCTGGGGTGCGAAGTTGTAGAACGTCGCGGTGACGACGGAACTGTCGCACGGGCCCAGCGGCGCACCGCGGCCGCCGACGTAGACGGCGTACGGATCGAGTCCGGTATCGGTCTGCATCGCACCCAAGCCGGGATTGAAATAGGCCAGGATGTGGAACGGTTCCAGGGTCTCGTACGCCTTGCGGGCTGTGCTGCTCACCGGTCGCCTCCTCGATGTTGCGTCTTAGGTCCACCGTACGGTGCGTTCCCGCGCTCTCGCCTCGATCCCGCGGCCTCGATCGGGGCGGCGGGATCGAGACGGAGGGGCGGGAAGCTTTCGGCGCCGTGCCTTGCCGTCCTACGAGCCGAAAGAGCCGAAGGGCGACGCGGGGGTCGGGGTCTGCTTGGTCTTGTGCCAGCGGATCGTCCAACTGGCCAACCGATCGCCGAGGACGTCTTCGAAGACGATCCTTGTCGGGCGCGGTCCGTCGATCTCGAAGCCGACGGTCCCGCGTGCTCGCTCGCCGGCCGGAAGATCACCCGAGCCCAGTGTGGTCACCGAATAGTCGGGCCAGTCGTACTTCGTCCCGTCATCGGCCTTGGCCGACCAGTAGAGGGGGTTGACTGCCACTTCGCCGCGCGTCGCCTCGATGATGACGGTGAAGCTGAGCACGCCGTTGCTCATGTTGATGTCGTCGATGTCGACATAGCCGGAGCCGTTGTATTCCTGCGTGAAGTACCTCCCCTGAATCGCGTGCGCCGGAGCCGCTGGCGCCAGAAAGGCAATGACTGCCAGGCCCAGCGCGGTGAGCAGACTGGCAAAGCGAACGAAAGCGTTCATGGTTTCCTCCAAGTAATGATTACGGACCGACCGAATCGGTCCGCGTGCCGGAGGAAAGGTATAGCCGGACGGTCTGACAGAGGTGCCGCTACCGGAGCACGCCCGCGCGCGGTGCGGTATGAGTCCGGGCCATCGCGGCGTGCAGTTTCTGATCCATCCGCGCGACCTGTTTGGGCTGGTAGGCACGGGGATTTCCGGGGTCGGCCAGGTTGATCAGCTCGTGCGGATCCTTGCTCAAGTCGTAGAGCTCGCGTTGTGGGCGCGACCCCCCGTCGGGGTCGAAATAGACGGCGTACTTCCACCGCTTGTCGCGGATCGCGCGGATGTGGTTGGGCTCGCGCACGATGTTCTGGCCGTCGGGGGTGGCGACGTTCTCGTCGTCGAAAGTGAAGACGACACTGTCCTGCACCTCCGCAGTTGGGGAACCCGGCCGTGCCACGGCGTCGGCGATCACCGGCGTCAGGTCGGTGCCGCGGAAGGTCCAGCGGGCCCGGTCGGGCACCTGAGCGAGCGTCGCGAACGTCGGCATGAGGTCGACGAGGGAGGCCATCGCCGTCGTGGTCGCGCCGCGCGGGAACATCACCGGGTTGCTGATGATCAGCGGCACGCGCAGCGTCTCGTCGTAGGCGTTGAAGATCTTCTGCCGCAGTCCGCCGTGGGCCATGCCCATCTCGCCGTGGTCGGAGATACGCACGATGACTGTGCGGTCGCGGACGGCGGGCTTCTCGTCGAGGGTGTCGAGGACGGTGCCCAGATGCTGGTCGACGACCTTGTGCAGATAGGCGTAGAAGTTCACGTAATCGGTGGCGCCCTGGGGCGTCGGGAGGGGACCGAGGCCGCCGGCCAGCAGCACCTTGGACTGCACCTGAGCGCTCGGCTTGAAGTTGGTCAACAGGTTCTCCGAGTACGACGCCGGCAGCGAGATGCCCTGTCGGAAAGCCGCGGGCGCCTTCGACGCGTAGTTGTCGCAGTTGCCCTCACGCTGGTTCCACGTGCGCGGGTAGGAGAGGATGTCGTGCGGGTTGGCCAACGAGATGATTAGCGCGAAAGGCTGTGCGGCACTTCCGGTTTCGTTCTTCAGGAAGTTGACGGCCTGGCTGGTGACCGAGCCGTCGTGGTCGGCGCAGCCGCCGCCGAAGTTCGACGGTTTGGTGTCGCCACCGAAGTCGGGCGCGTACCAACCGTCGAATCCGTACTTCTTGATGTCGACGGGCCGCGGGAGGGCTCCGTTGGGCGCCTTACTCATGTGCCACTTGCCGCGGTAGTGCACGCGGTACCCGGCGGCCCGCAGGATCTTGGCCATGTTCTGCTCGTCGAGGGGCAACTGCGGTTCCGACGGTGAGAGCGTCCCGCCCTCGGTGAGCGTGCGCGTCACGCCGTGCTCGGCGGGGTACTTGCCGGTGAAGAACGTCGCGCGGCTCGGCGAGCACATCGCCGCGGCGCAGAAGGCGTTCTCGAAGGACAGCCCGTGGTCGACGAGCCGCTGCCGGTTCGGCAGGTTCCGCGCGGCCCATCCTTTGGGCCAGTGCATGGGTTTCCGCTCCTGGTCGGTGATGAACAGGATGATGTTGGGGCGCTGCACCATCGAGCCCTCGGCCGAGGCTTCGCCTCCACCCGCGGTCATCGCCGCAGCACCCAGCGCGGTGGCCGCGGTGCCCGCGGCAGCGGCGGTGAGGAAGTCGCGACGCGAGACGGTCGACGGAGCCTGGTCGGCGTCGGGATTCATGGGGGCCATCATCTCCCAGCCGGAGCGGTGGCGCCACGACTCGGCGACAAGCCTCGTCGACCGCTTTGATATCAGAGTGAAATTTGAGAGATATGTGACTGATGGGTTTCTGGATCTAAAGTTCTGAGCACAAGCTTCCTTTAAACAGATTGGTGTTCTTGATGAAAACTGCGCTCTTCTCGCGGGTCTCGCTCGCCCTGCTCACGACAGCCAGCCTCGGACTGGCCGGAATCACCGCGACCGGGCCCGCGGCCGCCGACACTACGAACAAACTGCCGTCGATACTCACCGACACCGGCAGCAGTACGGGCAGTGGCACGGGCAGCTGGGATCCGCAGATCAAGCGTGACAAGGGGATCGAGTACAACGTCGTGGTCCACCACCGGGACATCACCTACACCGCCACCGGCGTCCCCCGAGTAGGCCGGCCACCGCTGACGTTGCCGGGAAGTTGCCAGACCGCAGTCGTCGACATCGTGCGCGCGTTGCCGGTGGTGGGCCCGGACATCTTCCGGCTGATCCGCGGAGAAGACGTCGACGTGGCCGCATTGGTCCAGAAGGTACTTGGCGCTGAAGGCGTTATCGGCGGGCAGCACCTCCTGCGCACCGCCAACTCCGCGGGCATCGTTACCGGCACGTTCAGCGACCTGCCGCCGGCGGTGTATCTCGTGGCAACGGTGTGCAATGTCGCCGTCAACCGAAACAACTGGGGCGCGGCGACCGCCCGTGTTCGCAGCGACGGGAACGGGTCACTCGGGTCATCCGGGTCCAGCGGCAGCTGACACCCCGTTCGTTCTCGCGGCACACTCGCCCGGCGCGTGGGTTCCGTTCTGGTTCGTGTGCGAATCATCAGCACGTCTCGTCGCAGTAGCTACGCCAGGCAGCTGCGCCAGCAACGAGGGTGGGGCTAGCCCCATGGTCTGCGGGGCTAGTCTTCTGGAATGGCAGAGCAGCGACTCAGCGAGCATGTGACGTTGCTGCGCGGAGTCGACGACGGCACGTATCCGCGCGGCAACCCACTGCTCGTGCGCGGCGGCGACACCACGGTTCAGATTGACGCCTCGCTCGACCACGCCGCCCCCGACGTGGACCTCGTGCTCATCAGCCACTATCACGAGGACCACGTCGTCGGCCTGGGTGAGACGAAGGCCGCGGTCTCGGTGCACGAGCGCGACCTGCCCGGCGTGCATTCGTGGGACGACTTCATCCGGCTCATGGACGTCGACGCCGAGACGTTCGGTGAGGACATGCGCCGCAAGTTCCGCTGGTCGGAGCGTCCCGACGCCCAGGGCTTCGGCGACGACGCGGTGATCGACGTCGGCGGCGGAGTACGCATCCACGCCGTGCCGCTGCCCGGGCACACCATCGGGCACACCGGCTTCCTCATCGAGCCCGACGGGGTGCTCTACATCGCCGACGTCGACCTCATGGCGTTCGGTCCGATGTACGCCGATCTCGGGTCGACGCTCGCCGACGTGCGCACGACGCTGAAACGCTGCGCCGAGGTCGACGCGGGTATCTACACGACCTTCCACCACAAGGGCCCGTACTTCGACCGCGACGACTACCTCGCCGACCTCGCCGTGCACGCCGGCGCACTGGACGCGCGGGAGGAACGGTTGCGTGCGCTGCTGGCCGAAGGACCGATCACACCCCAAGAGGCGGTGGGGCGCGGCGTCGTTTACCGCGTCGATGGACGCCGGCCCTGGTATGCCGACGCCGTCGAGGAGGTCATGGTCGCCCAACACCTCGCCGAGCTCGAGGGTGCCCCCGGGTAGGGTCGCGTCATGACCAGCGGCACACCCGATAAGCCCATCACCGTCAACGGCGCGAACCGGTTCATGATCGCCCTGCTGCACACACCCGTCGTCGGCGGATTCCTGGGCCGGGGCCTGACCATCCTCACCTACACCGGCCACAAGTCGGGCCAGGTGTACCGGACGCCAGTGGGCTACCGGCGCATCGACGACACCGTCACGTTGGAGTCGAAGTTCGGGTCGCACAAGAAGAATTGGTGGCGCAACTTCGTCGGCGACGGTGCGCCGGTGACGCTGCTCATCGGCGGCAAGGATCGCCCCGGCCATGCGGTCGCCGTCGTCGACGGTGATGCGGTGACCGTGACGGTCACACTCCAACCGGAAGGCTGACGTCGCGGCCATAGCCCTGGCCGAACCCGTGCGTAACCGGAGGTGAGAGTGCTATCACTGAGAAGTGTTCGAAGGCGCGACCACCGAACAGGCGTACGCGATCCTCGCTGCCGCGCAGCGGGTTATCCAGTCCGTGCTCAACCCGGACGATCCTCGCTCGGGCCGCGGCACCGCGATCGTCATCGCCGCGGGAAAGCTCTTGTTCACCCCTGCCGTCGACGTCGATCCGACGACCCTGCCGCACATCGAGCCGCAGGATCTCGGGCGCGCGGTTGGGGCGGATAGGGAGCTCGCCGAGCATGCCGCCGCCCTCATCGCCTGCGCCTCGCTGGCCGACGGGACCATCGATCCGGACCGGCTGCGGCTCGTCGTCGAATATGCGCACGCCGTCCACGTCTCCGAGGGATTCGTGCGCGATCTTCTGCAGATCGCCCGAGGCCACCTGTCGTGGGCGATGGCCGACATGGCCCGGCGCAATGTCTCCACCTTCCCCGGCTGGGCACACCCCGACGACACGTTGCCGCCGATGATGCCGTACCAAGACCAGACCGACGACGACAAGCGCCTCGCCGATCAGTTCCGTGCGCTCGAGGGGTTCCCGAAAACCAGCTACGGACACCAGTTCTGGGTGCACTTCCGCAAGCACGGGTTCGGGTTCCCCGGTGAGAAGGATGCGTTCACCAGTCTCTTCGCGGTGCCCCACGACGGCCTGCATGTGCTGTCGGGGTACAGCACCTCCATCCAGGGCGAACTGCTGGTCAGCACGTTCACCGGCGCGATGCACCGCCGCGACGCCCTGCGCGCCCACATCCTGCCCGTCATCTTCGAGTGGCACGTGGGCTCTGACGTCAACGGCATCGGCGCGCAAAGCGGCGCCCTCGATCCCATCAAGTTCTTGGTCAGCTGGCAGCGCGGGGAGTCGACCACGACCGACGTCCTCTCCCCGGAGTGGGACTTCTGGGAGGCCGCGCAGCACGACCTCGAGGAGCTGCGCGAACAGTACGAGATCGTCCCGCTCCTGCCGGCCGATGCGGCCACGGGCGAGGAGATCATCGTCGAAAAGGAAGCCGACCGTTACGCGCAATAGTCAGTTAGGAGGCCGCCCATGTCTGTGTGGTTCATAACCGGCACGTCCAGCGGGATCGGCGCCGCGCTCGCCGCGCAGGTCCTCGCCGACGGGAACTCGGTGATCGGGACGTTCCGCTCGGCAGCGCAGGCAACCGCGTTCGACGGTGCTGCACCGGGCCGTTCCTTCGGCATGGTGGCCGACGTCTGCGACGACGATGCCGTGCGCGCAGCGGTCGCCGACGGCACCGCTAAGGCCGGAGCCCCCGAGGTCGTCGTGAACGCGGCGGGGTACGGACTGGTGGGCGCGGTGGAGGAGGTCGACGACGCCGAGATGCTGGCGCAGGTCGACGTGAACCTGTTCGGAGCTCACCGAGTGATCCGCGCTGTGCTGCCCGCGATGCGCAGCGCTCGAGCCGGCCACGTCGTCAACATCAGTTCGGTTGCCGGGCTGGTTGGGTCACCTGGACTGGGCGCTTACGACGCCAGCAAGGCAGGTCTCGAGTTGCTGTCGGAAGCGCTGCATACCGAGGTCGCGCCGCTGGGGATCCACGTGACCATCGTCGAACCCGGCAACATCCGAACCCAATGGGCCGGCCGGTCGATGGTGTTCGCCAAGGAACGCATCGCCGACTACGACGCCACCGCCGGAGTGTCCCGCACGTTCTACCCGGAGCTCTCGGGCAAGCAGGTGGGGGAGGCGTCCGTCGTTGCCTCGACGATCCGCGCCGCGGTGGCGTCCGATGACCCGCCGTTACGGTTGGTCGTCGGCGACGACGCGCACGGGTGGATCAAGGACAAGCTCGACCAGGAGTATTCCGACCTCGCCCATTGGCAGCCATCGAACTAGTTGCGCCCGGGCGCTGCTGAGATCTGTCCCATATACCTCCACCTCGGTGATAATCACCGAGGTCCTTGCTGTGGGGACAGATTTCAGCAGTAGTCGGGTTCACCTTGATAAGATCTATTCGCTTGCCGTTTGATATATCAAAGAGGGTGCGACATGGCTCGCGGTCGTCCGTCACGCGCGACCGTTTACGCGCGTCTCGACCATATGGTCGCGGATTTCCGCGACCGACTCGGCGGTCTGCCGAAGCCGGCTCAAGCCGAGTTGATCTGGGCCGATATCTGGCACAGGGAAGCGCATCACTCCACCGCGCTCGAGGGCAACACATTGGTGCTGCGCGAAGTCGAACTGCTCCTCGACGAGGGGTACGCGGTTGGATCGAGGCCTCTCAAGGAGTACATGGAGGTCCGCGGCTACGCTGACGCGGCAAAGTGGGTCTACGCCCAGGCGGTCGACCCCGGTGACTGGAACGCCGACGGCCTGATTTCGTTGGCTGAACTCCGCCACGTCCACGAGGTTGCAATGAGTCCGGTATGGCAGATCGCCCCTCACCCAGAGGCGACGCAGAAAGAGGCGCCGGGTCGGTTCCGCGAGCGCGACATCCGTCCGTTCGGCGGTGGGATGAAGCTACCGCCGTGGCCGCTGGTACCCGCGCGGATCCAGGACTGGATCGATTCGGTCAACACTGCGGTCGGCTTGACCGGTGACTCCGACACCCCGTTTCCCGAAGTTCTAGCCCGTCTGCACGTCGAGTTTGAGCGCGTTCACCCATTCATCGACGGCAACGGCCGTACTGGTCGCCTTCTACTCAACCTCATGTTGGTGCGTCTCGGGTATCCGCCGCTGATCATCCTGAAGCGGCAGCGCAATGCCTATCTGTCCGCCCTAGACCGAGGCGACAACGGCGACTACGGCCCGCTCGGGGAGATTCTTGCCCGTGCGATGTATGACAGTCTCAATAGCTTCATCGTTCCGTCGCTCGCCGAACCCGATCGCCTCGTGCCGTTGGCCGCGCTCGTAGACGAGGAATTCTCCATTGCCGCTCTGCGCCAGGCAGCTCAACGCGGGCGGCTCGATGCGATGCAGACTTCTGACGGCGTCTGGCACGCGAGCAAGGAAGCGGTCGAGGAATACCGGCGGACGAAACGTCGGCCCCGGAAGCGCTGACCTTCACACGGAACGCGATGCGCCCGTCACGGCGAGGTGGGCGAGTTGCACGAGATCGTCGGCACGCAAGCCCGGGTAGCCGTGGAGAATCTCACGCCGGTGCTCGGGGATCGCGGCCGCACCCCAGCGGGCGCCCAGAAGTGCACCGGCGATGGCGGCAACGGTGTCGGTGTCATTGCCGATAGTGATCGCGGTGACCAGTCCGTCGCCGAACTGTCGGGACGGGTCGTCGTCGAGTTCGGGCGTGTGGGCGATCGCCGACCACGCTGCCTGCAGCGCCGACACCACCCAGCCGTTGGGTGTGAACCGGGCGGGGTCGGAGGTCTGCGCCTCGTCGATGTGGTCGGTCCAGAACTTCGCCGAATCCGCTGGCAGGTGGGCCAGGCCGGACCGCAGGTCGATCTCCTCGTCGACGATGGCGCGTCGGATCGCCAGCGACCACAAGACGCACGCCTCCTGGGCTCGCGGGTCGTAGTGGGTGAGTGCGCTGAGTTTGCGGGCGGCGTCGGCGACGGCATCCTCGTCGTCGAGGTAGGGCAATGCGACGGCGGCAGTGCGCATGAGCGATCCGTTGCCGGCGGTGCGGCCGGTTTCGCGGTGGAAGTCATGCGCCGTGGCGGTGAGGGAGTCGCCCGTCGGGTTGGGCCCGGCCTCGAACAGGACGTTGCGGGTCTGGATGCCGATGTCGGGCGGGCTCGTCTCGTACCAGTCGCGGAAGTTGCGGGCGACGGCGGTCAGGCCGTCGGCGCTGCTCAGGTCAACGCCCGACGCAGCGACGTCGAGGATGCACCACGCCATCGTCGTGTCGTCGGTCCACTCGCCGGGGGCGAAGCCGCCGAGGCCGCCGCCGATCATCTGCGGGCCGTCGGGGCCGATAGGGGCGGAACCGAATTCGTAGGGCGCGCCAAGCGCATCACCGACGGCGGAACCGAGGACCGCGCCGCAAGCGCGGTCGAGTTGTGCTGGGGTCAGGTTCAAGTAGGTCTCCTTCTGTTGGGATGTAGAGGTACTGAAGGTACGCGGGGGGTCGGACATCCGACTCGTGTAGCGAGTCAGTGCGCAGCATTGAACTCGTACATCGTGAACGCTCGCACCAGTTGTTCGCGCGTAGCGTCAAGTACACTGAAGTCGTCGACCGAAGGGGTGTTGTCGCAGGTGAATGAGCCGAAAGCTGTTGAACGTCGCGCGCGAATGGTGCGTCGCATTCGCCGGAGTTCGGAGCTCGAGGGTGCGCGCAGCACCGAGGAGACTAGAGCGGACCAAGACGCCTACACCCGCGGCGCGATGACGGCTGCCGAGCTGGGTGCGCGAGTTCGTCAACGCTACGGCATCCAGTAGGGGTCTGGTGTCTCGTCCCTGGGACAACGGCGATCCGGCGCTTGACTGGGAGGGCTACTTCATCCCGGGCACCGGCGTGCTGCGCAACCGTGTCGGGGCGACCACCGCAGCTACCCTTCGTGACGCCGAAAACGATCTGGTGGAGGCGCGCGTCATCGAGCTTCGCGAGACGCCGCGTTTGTTGGGCTCTCGCACCTACGACCTTGGCTATCTCCAATCGATCCATCGCCACCTTTTCCAGGATGTTTACGAGTGGGCTGGAGACCTGCGGACCGTTGGGTTGGAAAAAGGCGGTGAGGCGTTCAGCCCGCCGGGGAACATTCGGCAGGCGATGGATCATGCCGCGGCGACCATTGATGAACTTGATCGGTTGCGAGGCGTCGGTCCCAATCACCTGGCGGGCAAAGTCGCGTACATCTATGACTACGTGAACTTCGCACATCCATTCCGGGAAGGAAACGGTCGTTGCACGCGTGAGTTCTTCGACCTCCTTCTCGCCGAACGCAGAAGTGGCCTCGATTGGGAACTCGTTGAGTCCGCCGAACTCTACGCAGCGTGCCACGAAGCACGCGCGAACGGCAACCTTCGAGGTCTGGTTGCGATGTTTGAGCGGATCCTCGACGACGAGCCGGCGTACTTCTTCTGAAGACGGCGACTCCAGGCAACCGCGACGCGACGGAGGTGCGCGCATGACAAAGCTGATGCTGGCCGTACACGATGAGAACGTCGCACCGATCTTGCTCGGCCCTGATCTGCGACGGGTGCTTGCCGCGGTCGGCGCCACTGCTCTGCAGGTCAACGTCGACGACGAGGCCGTCGCCCCGGCGATGCGCCTGCATGGCTCGCAACCGCTCTCGGCGGTGCTGTCGGTGTGGACTGACGGGCCGTCGACGCCGATCGTCGACGCGATCGCCGAGGCAGTCGGGTCGCAGCCGGATGCCTACCGGGTCACCGAGGTCGTTCGGCTCGATCCGCGACCGGTTCCCGACGGGGAGCGGGCAGCGGTGCTGGCCAATATCGCGTTGCTGCGGAGGCCGCCGGACATGTCTCGTGAGGACTACCTCGACTATTGGATGCTCCACCACACCGCGGTGGCGATCCGCACCCAGAACACCGAGGCGTATGTGCAGAACATCGTCGAGGAGGTGCTCACCGATGGATCGCCGGAGGTCGCCGGGATCGTCGAAGAACACTTCCCGATGGCTGCGATGACCGACCCGCACGTGTTCTACGGCAGCGGAGGCGACGACGCCGAGCTCACGCGCCGCATCACCGAGCTGATGGCCAGCGTCGCCCGGTTCGGCGCTGCGGACGGCCTCGATCTCATGCCCAGCAGTCGGTACTTCTGGGCTCTAACGGTGGTCGAGTGATCGCGAGGGACGAGCGATCGTATCGAGACCTTACGGAACCAAGACCGCCCGGCCTTGGACGCGACCGTGATGTAGATCGTCGAAGGCCTGCACCGCGTCGTCGAGTGAGTAGCGCTTGACCTCGACGCCGATCTTGCCGTCGCGGGCCAGGGCGATCGCCTGCCGCATCTCCGACCGCGTGCCGCCGTAGGCGCGCTCGATGTTCACGCCCCACGGAAGGCTCGGATCGGAGCCGGCGAGATAGGGGAACGAGCCGCCGCCGAGGCCGACGAACCGGATCGCTCCGCCGTTGCGTACGGCGGCCAGCGCCGTGTTGACGGTGGGCTGCACACCGACGAAGTCGAAGACGACGTCGGCACCGATGCCGTTGGTGAGCTCGAGGATCTTGCCGGCGGCCTCGCCGTCGGACGGGATTGCGATCGCGCCTTTCGACTCGGCGAAGGCGAGCTTCTCGGCGTCAGTGTCCAGGCCGATGATGCGCGAGCCGGTGGTCGCCAGCAGGATCTGCAACCCCATGTGGCCGAGTCCGCCGAGGCCGAGGACCACGGCGGTCGCGTCGCCGGTGAGACGGTCGCGGACGGAGTTGATCGCGTGGATCGGTGTGAGGGCCGCGTCGGCCAGGGGCGCCGCCGCGACGACGTCGAGATCGCCCAACGGATCGAGGTGATGCGCCTTGACGGCGATGTAGTCGGCCATCCCACCGTCGACGCCGATGCCCGGGGACAGCGGCGCGAGGGAGTCGCGGGGCGAGACGGTTTCACACTGGTTGTCGCGGCCGGCGAGGCATTCGCGACACTGACCGCAGGAGAGGATCAGTGCGACGAGGGCGCGGTCGCCGACCTTCCAGCCCTGCACGTCGGCGCCGAGCTTGTCGACGGTGCCCGCGACCTCGTGGCCCAGCGTCGAGCCGATGAGTGGGTTCTCATCGCCCATTCCGATGATTGCAATGTCGGAATGGCAGACCCCCGCGCCACCGACTTTGAGCAGCACCTCATCGGCGGCAATCTCAGGAATGGGCTTTTCGCGAAGCTCGACGGTGTTGTTCCTGACGTAGGTCACTGCGCGCATGGGAGGCACCTTCCGCTGGGGTCGTCGGCACCTCTGACGCTACGCCCGTCGCGCCGGGGATCGGCACGAATCAATCGGTGGTCGAGTGGCCGGGGAGCGTAGCGACTCGGCTGTATCGAGACCCACCCGACGTGGAATCTCCGTAGGGTAAGCGGTATGACTGAACAGGGTGAGCCGATCCAGGTTGACGAGAGCACCTACGTGATTCCGGTGACGCGGTCGAGTTTGAGTGGCAATACGGTGACCGAGGGTGTGTTCACCGTGCACGACGGCAAGACCACATGGACTCCGGCGATCGACAGGAATCTGCTCGCGCGGATCGGGGTCACCACCGGGCTGATCGCGGCGACGTTCGCGACCCTCGCGATGGTGCGCCAGCCGCCATGGCCGCAGATCATCGTCCACGAGGGCAACGACCCGGACGGTCACGGCAATAGGTTCGACGGGTCGAATTCGCGACTACTCCGCCACTGGTGATTTCGCCGACGAGCGCGTGCCGCGCCCCACCAGAACGATGGGAACAACACCAGTTCTGACCTGTGGGCGATGGAGCACATGCCCGACTCGATGTTCAAGGAAAAGAGCGGCGACGCCACCGATTCCTGGAACCGCTACGCGGAGGACTTCGCCCTCGCTGCGTCGCTCGGACTGAACGCCTTCCGCTTTGGGATCGAATGGGCGCGAATCGAACCCGAACAGGGCCTTATTTCGAACACTGTCCTCGATCACTATGACCGCGTCATCGACTCGTGCCTGGCTCACGGGATGACTCCCGTCGCGACCTTGCATCACTTCTCCAGCCCCCACTGGATCCTCCCCCGACGCGGCTGGAAGAACCCCGAGTTGGCCAAGCAGTTCGGCGACTTCGCGCACCGCATCGCGACGCGTTACGGCGATCGGGTGAACTGGTTCTGCACCATCAATGAGGTCAACACCCCTATGCAGATGACCGGCAACGGGCTCCTCAGCCCCGAAATGGCGGCACTGCTCAACCCCGCGCGGGAGCGCGCCGCACAGTACTTCGGCGTTCCGATCGACGATTTCGTGCCGTTCCTCCCGTGCGGAGATTCTGAAGAGGCCATCGCGGTGATCCTCGATGCGCACCGCCGCGCCGTCGACGCCGTGCATGCGGGCGCACCGAACGCGATGGCCGGCGTCACCCTGTCGATGCAGGAGCACTACGGCTTCGACGGGGGCGAAGAGCAGGCCGCGCACGTCGACGAGGTCCTGAACCGCCGCTGGCTGCGCGACTTTGGAACGGTCGGCGACTTCGTCGGCGTCCAAAACTATGGACGAATCAGCTACGACCACACCGGGCGTATCCTCGGCGGCGACTGCCTCATGGACAACAACCTCCCGATGGTTTCCACTACGTTGGGAACGTGCGCCCGCGAGGCTGCCGAGATCACCGGCAAGCCGATCCTCATCACCGAGCATGGCGCCGACCTCACGACCGACCGTGACGACGTGCGCCAGTGGTTCATCGCCGAATCACTCGCCGGCCTCGCCTCGACCATCGCCGACGGTGTTGATGTCCGCGGCTACATCCACTGGACCATGATCGACAACTTCGAATGGTTCATGGGATGGCGCTCACACGCCGGTCTTTTCGAGATCGACCGCGAGACGCAGCGTCGCACCGCGCGCTCGAGCACCGCGACCTATAGCCAGATCGTGCGAGCTAACAAGGCGTGACTCTCGCAGTCATGCGAACCTCGACGCTATCGAGCGCTCATTCGTCGCCCCCGAAAATCTGGTTGACGTGTAACTGCTCAGTGACCTTGACGTAGACGGTGTCGTCGTCCTGTAAGTGCGCGATCGGCTGCGCGGGGTTGTCGTCACGTTGGTAGTAGACCTCGCGGGAGACCGGTCCGTCGGCGGAGTCATACACGTCCTGAGTCACGCTGGCGAACGTGTTGATCGTCCCGAGGGCCGGTCCTTCGTCGAGAACCGCGATCATTAGCACCTGGCGGTCGGGGATCGATGCGACGACCCCATGCGGGGCTGGTCCGATGTGTTCGCGCACCAGGTCCGCGACGTGGAGTAGGCGCGACGCTCCGAAATAGTCGTCGAACTCGAACGCGAAGATCGTCAGCGGTCGATCGCCCGCCTCGACCTCCACCGGGTCGGGCGCCGGAACAGGAAGGGCAGCGAGGTTCTCCTCGGCCGCGGCGAACAGACGCTCGAGCGGACCCAGCGGCGCAAGCTGTCTAGGGTCCTGCACAAGCGACACGGACCGCGGTGAGTCGATGGCGAGAAGTACCTCCAGGCCGTCAATCACCCCGGTCAACGGGTAGTCGGCCTGGCCGTTGGACTGCTGTACGCGAAGGCGTGGGTACAACCGGTCAAGAGTCGGCGCTTTGTCCTCGGAAGAGAGCACCTCACCGATGTGGCCGATTCGCTCATCGACGATTCCCTGCCAGTGGGCGAGCGGGGCGTTGGCAACTATCCGTGCGATGCCAGCCAACCCGGCGCGGATACGTCCGTCCACGTCGTAGTAGTCCCCGCCGTCGTAGCACCAGGGCAGGCCTGCGGCGTCGAGCGAGTGCTCGAACATCAAGTGCAGGACGTGACGCCTGCCAATACTGAGCGGTGTGAGTTCTACGTCCTGGTCATCGAGCGGTGGTCGCGCGGGTTGCGGAGACCGCGTGACGACACGCCGCCAGACCTCGGGAATGAACGCGGTCAGGTAGGCCTTCGCATGAACGACGTTGCCCGGCCTTGGCTGCGGTGCGAGATCGGGTGGCCAGCATAGCGTCATGCCGAGTCCGTCGAGGGGCTCCACCGTTGCCATCACCACTTGCTCGCCCGAGGCGTTGACGGTCACAGTCCGCGCCGACTCGACCACGGCGTTGACGAGGCTCGTCGGCTGCCATGGATCGGCCGTCAACATTCCCACCGGGAAAAAGCTGGGCAGGCCGACTTTCAACTCGTTGGTGACCGTCCCGTCGGGCATCGTCCGTCGCTCACCCGACTGGCCCATCGACGAGTCTGGGGAGGTCCTGAATGCCGCAGCATCGGGGTGGACGCTGACCGACTTGCACAGTCCGGTGACGACAACCGGTGTGGGCGTCTCCGGGTCGAGCAGTGCGATATCGCGGTGTTGGGCGGTGTCCGCGCAGAATCGGCCGATCCGCTCACCGTCGGCGTCGACGACATCGGCGTACATGACGTTGTCGCCGTCAACCACGCCGAATCGCGCGGCGAGTGTCCGGGCCTCTCTCAGTGCCCCGGGTACAGCCTCGACGGTTCCGTTCGCATGGACGCGGGCGGAGACCATAACCCCCGACTGATCGATCCACTGCCCGTCGACCCAGCCTTCCTCCAGGCCGGCGTGCCACTCCACTTCGCAGTGGTGGGCGTGAATGAATTCGGTGACGCTGATCCAACCTCGCAGCGGGAGGCCGACCGTTCCAAAGAGTCCGTACGACATGGTTGAAGACTCGCATGTGCCTCTGACACAGTCATCTGAGTTTTGAGGCGAAGCGCGACGGCAGTCGGGCTTCTTGAACTCGCCGGCGGCGAAATGCGGATCGTGAGACTGAGCGGGTGCCGGACTTGAGGAGCCCGTGGTGCTTGCGGATACTGCCGTGCGGCGGGGCACTGTTCGGTTGTTACCTCAACAGGCCCCGATGAGGGCCCTCGCGACGCGGAGAACGCGTCAAGCGACGTAACACGTGGCGAAGATACGTTAAGTTTATCCAATAATCTTAACACGTTTCGCGTGGTGGCGAGCCTGCCGCGGCCGTCTGACGGCTGTCGTATGCTGCCTGGGATGAAGTGCTGAGGGACTTAACACGGCACGCTGACATGTTAATATTTCTCGGAATATTTAACATGTTATAGGGATACGTTGAAGGATCTGACACATGAGCTGGAGCCCTGATGTTCCCTTCAACGACCTGCCACCTCTGCCGCCGGCACGCCTCGACCTTGAACCCAAGCAGGTACTCAAGGCGGCGATTGGCGCTCGGACTGCGTTAGCCACGCTCGCGCAAGCGGGTCAGCTGCTACCGAACCCGAACATTCTGATCCACGCTGTCCCACTGCTTGAAGCGCAGGCAAGCTCTGAGATCGAGAACATCGTGACCACCGCCGATGAGTTGTTCAAACACGCAGATTCCGGCGGGGGTGGCCATGCCACCAAGGAGGCTCTGCGCTACCGCAGTGCACTATTCGCAGGCGTCGAGGCGATTCGTGAACGCCCGCTTACGGCGGCTACCGCGGCTCTCGTCTGCTGCCAGCTGCAGGGGCGGGAGATGGCAGTCCGAAGTATCCCTGGGACGCGAATCGCGAACCCCGTCATGCGGCATGTCGTCTATGCACCACCCGAGGGTGCAGACGTCATCCGCGACAAACTCGCGGACTGGGAGCGCTTCATCCACGCGGACGACGAACTCGATCCTCTCGTGCGCATGGCCCTCGCCCACTATCAGTTCGAGGCAATCCACCCGTTCCACGACGGCAACGGCCGCACGGGACGCGTCATCAACATCTTGATGCTGATCGAGGCTGGCCTCCTTCGCGACCCGATCCTCTATCTGTCGCGCGCGATCATCGCGCGAAAGAACGACTACTACCGATTGCTACGGGGAGTGACCGCCGACGACGCGTGGATCGACTGGATCCTCTACATGCTTGACGTGGTCCGCGAGTCAGCAACATCGACCACTCGTAAGATCGCATCGATCCGCAGGTGTCAGGACGACATCGCCGAGCGCGCCCGAGCAACTACGCCAGGAGGTCGAGATGCTCAGTTCTTGGCTGTGCTGTTCGAGCAGCCCTACTGTCGCATCAACAATGTTGCCGAACGGTGTGAGGTCTCACGTCAAACGGCGTCCTCGTGGCTGCATGCCCTCGTAGCGGCGGGGCTGCTTAGCGAGGTCAAGGTTGGCCGCGAGGTCTTGTTCGTTAACGACGAGTTCATGGATGTCTTGACGCGGCCCGAGTGAACCGACGCTCGGCGTCAGGGGGCGATTCCTGTTTCCGACGGACCGCTGTCAACGACGCCGCGATGTGGCGTCATCGAGAAGTCGAGCAGTCTCTGGGGCCACCTCGATCTTGGACATCTGGCCGTGAAGCGCAGTAGCGATCGTGACGATGCCCTCGCGATCGAAGAGCTGCACGATCCACGCAGTCGGAATATCCGAGTATCCAAAGTGGGCGCCGGCAAGCTGTCCGTACACCGCGCCGACGGTGTCGGCGTCATGTCCGAGGTTGACCGCCATCAGGGCTCCCGACTCGAAGTCAGCCGCGTGCGCAAAGGCCCAGAGCGCTGCCTCCATGGTGGCAATGACATAGCCCGACGAGGAGATCTCATCGCGGGACTTCTGGAGGTAGGCGCCGCTGAGCACGGCGCGCAGCGGTTCACTGGAGGCCCCGCCCGCTAGTCGCTGGCCCTCAGCGAGGATTTCGTCGCGTTCCCACCCGCGAAGCGCACCGGCAATCAGCCGTCCGTAGGTGGCGCACGCCTCCCGGCATTCTGTGACGGGATGAGTCGTCAGCGAACTTACGCCCGAAGCGCAAGCCGCCAGATCGAGATCGTGGGCAAACACCATTGGTACCGGAGCCAGCCTCATCAGCGAACCGTTTCCAGCACGCCATCGCCTCGACGAGTTCCGCGTGACCGTTCCAGACTTGGTGAAATCGCTTAGTGCCCAGAACGTTTGCTGCCCGATTCCGAAGCACTTGCCCCTGCTGGTGAGGTACCCCTCGTCGCGCCAACGAAGGAATCGGTCGAGCTGATCGCGAAGGTCGAAGGTTCCGGTCTCGATCAGGCTCGATGCGATACACAGGGCCATCGACGTGTCGTCAGTCCATTGACCCGGCTTGAGGTCGAATTTCCCGCCGCCTCGCATTCCGGTGACCGCGGGAGCGGCGTCGCGCTGGGTGAATTCGAGTGGGGCGCCGAGAGCATCGCCGACCGCAAGGCCGACCAGCGCCCCGAGGTATCGATCGCGGTCAGGAATCATCGGCAACAGTTTGGCAAGTTCTGGTGTCAGGACAGCCAGGGCTACGGGCCATATGACCACTCGCCCTGGACGCACATCAGGGCTTTGCCGCGACGGTTCCGCGCAACGGGGTACGCGTTGGTGCAGTATTGGCCCTTCTCCCGGACGACCGGATCAACTTCGGCGGTTGGCGTCCACAGGGTCTCCCTCCGACTGTGGTAAATGCAGGCCACAGATCGGCCGGAGTCTGTGTATCGGAGATCGCCAGCTTCGCTCTCACTGCAATGAGCCCAGACGGCGGGTTTGGTGGCGTGGGCTTCTCCGGCGATGCCCATAAGTCCAGCGACGGCGATAGCGGCCACAACGGCCCTGGTCATGTTCATGGTTGAGAAACTACGACGGCTGTCTGACATTGGAATCTCGGCGGCAGCCGCGCTACGAATCACACTCCCGACGCACCCGCGCGGTGATCTCCCGGACGTGATCGTGGACCACCCGCCGATCTGACATCTGACCGGCGATCTTCTTCCCCGCGTGGATGACCGTCGAGTGATGGCGGTTGAAGAGGTCGCCGATCTTGGGCAGCGTGAGACCGGTCAGTTCACGGCACAGGTACATCGCGATCTGGCGGGGCTGTGTGACTTCCGCGTCGCGCCGTGGGCTGCGGAGATCGTCGACGGTGAGACCGAAGTGCTCAGCGGTCGCTGCCAGGATGCGCTGGGCGCTAATCGTGCGATCGGCGGGCTCGGGCAGCAGGTCGGCGAGGACCTGCTCGACAAGGGAGAGATCAACGGAAGCGCCGGTCAACGACGCATAGGCGTCGACGCGGATGAGTGCGCCTTCGAGCTCGCGGATGTTGCGCTCGATGCGGGAGGCGATGAGGACCAGGACGTCGTCGGGAACGGTCATCATCCGGGACTGGGCTTGCCTGCGGAGGATGGCGACGCGGGTCTCGAGGTCGGGCGGGGAGACATCGGTGGTGAGTCCGCTCTGGAAGCGGGTGCGCAGCCGTTCCTCCAGGGTGGTGAGTTGGTACGGCGGGCGGTCGGAGGAGAGGACGATCTGCTTGCCGGCGTCGTGCAGCGCGTTGAACGTGTGGAAGAACTCCTCCTGCGTGCCCTCCTTGCCGATGAGGAACTGGACATCGTCGACGAGGAGCAGGTCGGTCTGGTCGCGGTAGCGACGTTTGAACCGCGCCCGACGGTCGTCGCGCATGGAGTCGATGAAGTCGTTGGTGAACTCCTCGGTGGACACGTAGGTGACGCGCAGGTCGGGGAACAGGCGACGTGCGTACTCGCCCACGGCGCGCAGCAGGTGTGTCTTTCCGACGCCGGACTCGCCCCAGATGAACAGCGGGTTGTAGGCGCAGGCGGGGTTTTCCGCGGCGGCGGCGGCCGCGGCGTGGGCGAACCGGTTCGACTCCCCGACGACGAAGGTGTCGAACGTGTAGCGCGACGGTGGGGTCGGCGGAGGAGGGGCTGGGTTGTCACGCGGCTCGTCGGGGGCGACGGGCGCATCCGGGACGCCTTCACTGGCGATGTGCACTTCGAGGGCGACGGGGTGGCCGAGGTGGCTGGCCAGCGCCTCGCAGATGACGTCGCGCAGGTGGTGTCCGACCTGATCCTGGGCGACGGCGTTGGGGACCGCCAGCACCGCCACTGAGTCAACGAGGTTGACCGGTCTAGCCAGGCGCAACCACGCCCGCTGCTGGCGCGTCAGACGCGGTTGCGCTGCGGAATTGTCGACGAGCTGCTCGACGACGGCACTCCACACGGCAGCGAAGGAGTCGCTCGTGAGGGTCATCGTGCGGTGCCCCGCTCGCTGTGATGATCGCTGGTGAAGCTCCCAGAGTCTCACTCCAACTACCCTCCGGCAACTCTTATCCACAGGTTTATACACAGGGTGCCGTGGCGTCTCAGGGTCGACGAGAGGGCACGGCTACGGCCCGAATCCCCATTCGTCCTGGACGCACATGAGTGCCTTGCCCCGGCGGTTCCGTGCGACCGGATATGTGCCGCTGCACGACTGACCGTTCTCTCGCACTGTGGGGTCGACCTTGCCGGTGGAGACCCACTGGTAGCCACCATTTGCGCTGAAGTAGATGCATGCGGCCGGTTGGCCGTTCTCCGTCTTGCGGAGATCACCGGCCTCCTGCTTATCGCATTAGTTGCCTATCCCGGGCTTGGTGGCGTGCGCCGGTGCCGCGGTTGCACCGGACAGCCCAGCGATTGCGATGCCGAGGAGAATTGCTGCTCTAACGTTCATGGCGCTGAGAGTAGGCAGGAGCCCCGACACTAGGTTCGCCGGTGGTCGTTCCACGACGTCCGAGGAACGACCCGTACGGAATTTGGCAGGCGGAGAGGATTGGCGACCCTGAATCAGAGATCGAGTTCTAGGGCGAGATCGAGGGCTTCCGAAGTGGCCACGATGACGCGATGGGGCGAGCCATAACGAACGGATTCACGCGACGACATCGAACATGTCCGACGTGCAATCTACAGTGACAGCTTGTCGGTCTTGCGCGGCGTGAAATGCGGGGCGGATCTCTCACCTAGAGCCTGGCAGCGGTGCCTGCGAACATCGAATCAAGTAGTAGAGGAGTGGCCAGGTGGCTGCGAAGAACAAGAAAATGTCGGATGGGGACGGGTCGCGTGCGCTCGAGCTTGTCGAAAATCTTCTGGCCCGCGCGGTGCACGGGGCGGGGCCATACAAGTCGGCTGCTGCCGTCGCGGATGAAGCCCTGCGCACACACTCTGACCCAGAGCGGGCAATCCAGCGCTTGTACTCTTCGCACCGGCGCCTCGTCGGGGTGACGGGATTCGCCTCGGGCTCAGCGGGACTGATCGCGATGCCAGTCACGATTCCGGCGGACGTCCTTACCTTCTACGTGACGGCGGCGAGGATGGTGGCAGCGATTGCTCATATCCGCGGCTACGACGTTGACTCCGAGGAGGTTAGGACCGGGATACTCCTGTCGCTCCTCGGGGCGGGGGCTGGCGCAGCGGTGGGCCAGGCTGGTGCCAAGATCGGGAACAAGATTGTTATCGCCCAGCTCGGTCGGCTTCCAGGTTCGGTGCTGACCAAGATCAACCAAGCAGTCGGGTTTCGGTTGGTGACCAAGTTCGGGGCCAAAGGAGTGATCAACTTGGCGAAGGTCGTTCCTGTAGTGGGCGGTGGAGTCGGAGCCGGGGTCAACGTAGGGACGTTAAAGGGCATCTATGCCTATTCGAATCGGCTGTTCGTGCCGCTGCCGGAAGATGGCGACGTTCGCGTGGTGGAGGTGGACTAAATGTCGAACTTAGCGTGGCTAGACACATCTCCCGAAGATGAGCGCCGGATGCGTGAGATCGTCAGGATGTTCTCGGATACGAGCACCCTGGACGACCTTGGGATCGGGCAGGTCCGCGATGGACTTGCGGACCTCCTATTCCCCGGGACATCCACGGTGCATACCCGAGCGAGGTACTTCCTCATCGTCCCGTGGGCGTTCGAGAAGGCAGCGGCCAAGCACACAGGCACGATGATCACGTCGAAGGCCAACGACGCAGAACGCAAGATTATCGAGGCTTTGCGTAGGGCAGGGCCGGTGAAGGGGATGGTCGGCGCGCAGGCTGGCAAGGCGCTGCAGACCCTTCCTTCGAGTCTTTACTGGTCAGCGCTCCAGCGGTATGGAATTCTCGCCGACGCGCGCACCCTCACCTGGAACATTCCGCTGACCGCTCCCGACGGCTTCCCAAGGAAGGTCGACGGTGGGCTGACACTCAACCGCGATGAAGCGGACTGGCTGAAAGAGCGGATTTTGGTGAGTGCGCCGCACTCCTACCTGGCCTATCTGCTCAAGGATGGCCTTGAGACTGACCCCGCGGACGCGACTGCGCCGTGGCTCCACCCGGCGCTTGCCGAGGCGCCGAGCGGAATTCAAGGAGCGGTCGAACACGCTCGCCTGTTCTCGCTCGCGATCAACGGGGCGGCGCTGATCTACAACCAACTGATCGCCGAGAAGTACGACTCGCTGGCGGAGGATGGCAACAGCTACACCGGCCGTTACACAGAGCGGCTCGACACATGGGCGACGGAGATGGAAGCCAACCAGGACAACTTCGAAAGGTGGGACCTCACCTCGTTTTGGGCAACCGTCCTCCAAGGACGTGGTGGCCGGCCGGTGGCACCAGGGACTCAGCTATTCGTTGAGAGCTGGTTCGGCACCCTTCGAGGCAGCGACCCTCGCGCAGTAGTAACCGATGAGAAGGTTCGGAGTTCCATAGCGGAGCGGGAGCGAGTAAACAAGGGCGCCCAGTCGCGGCTGCAGAACGACCGACAAATCATCAACTGGGGTGGCGCCTCAGGCGCGGGCAGGCTCGTCTACCGCTGGCCGAATGTCCAGACCTTGCTCGCCGATATCCGTGAAGGGCTGGCCGATGCTTCCTCCTGACAGCAGGACCACCCTGCTCAAACAGATCGCCCCGGCTCCGGGATCCACCATCGAGCACTTGGTCGGGACAACCTTCACGCTGGACTTGGAAAGTGCGCTCCTCCCATGTCTCGCTCTCGTCGGTAGCTCGAATACGGGATCTGCAGACGTTGTTGAGACGGTCGCGGCCATCAAGGCGAGCATCGGGAACGTCGACATCTTCCACCAAGCCGGCCAGATTTCCGTCCCGCGTGACCGAGGTCCTCTGTTCTCACTGTTGGAGCCGTCGGTTCACGGGATTCACCGGGCACAGGGTCTCTTCCACCCGAAGCTGTGGTTGGGGGTCTACCGCGACGAGGATGGCGAGGAGACAGTGCGCTTGCTCATCCTCAGCCGAAACCTGACGAAGGACCGGTCCTGGGATGTAGCGCTCTCGCTCGACGGAAGGATCGGTCGAACGCGGAATCAGGCCAACGCTCCGCTCGAGCATCTGCTCACTTATCTCGGGTCAGCATCCGTGACGCCCATCGCCGAGCATCGACAGCGACGCCTGGCGGAGTTGGGAAAGCGGCTGCAGAAGGTCGAGTGGGAACTCCCCGATGGTGTCGTGGACCTCGCGTTCCACGTGTACGGATTGCCGCGACGCACACTGCCAACCCCGGACTTCAGCGGCTATGAGCACCTCATTGTGTCGCCATTCCTTAGCGTCGCCGGCATCAAGCACGTCGCTGGCGGCAAGAAGGGGCACCTCACCGTCGTCTCGCGCCAGGACGCATTGAACAACCTCAACGCGCAGGCTCAACTCGTCGACACCGCCTACGTGCTCTCGCCAAACGCCGGAATTCCGGCAGAGGACGACGAGAAGAGCTCGGGGGGAACAATCCTCAACGACCTGCACGCAAAGATCTACGCGGTCGAGCGCAACAGGCGAAGCCACGTGTTCATAGGGTCGGCGAACGCGACAGGAAACGCGTTCAGCGCAAATGTCGAGATTTTGGCTGAACTGACTGCTCAGACCAAGACCTGGGGTGTTCAGGCGCTACTCGGGAACAGCGGCTTTGGGTCCATTCTCCAGAAGACGGAGATCGCCCCCGGCACGGCAGAGGACGACGAGGAGCAGAAGGAACTCGATCAGTTCGTCCGCTCGGTCGCCGGCGTGCCCCTGACCGCGACGCCGACGCTCACCGACGGAGTCGCGACTATGGTCGTTGCCAGCAAGCTCGAGCTGCCGACTGTCGCGGCAGGTGTTTCGCTGTCGCTGTCACCTTTGACTGTTCCGGCCAAGAACGCGGCTCTGACCCCGGGGTCGACGATCTCGGTCGCTTTCGACGGGCTCAAGTTGGTGGACGTGACCGCCTTCTTCGTTATCGACGCGGAGGATGCTGGCGGCCGGCACAGCAAGTCGGTGATCAAAGCTGAGCTCGTCGGGGACATTCCCGGTCGACTGGACTCGATCGTCACCGACCAGATCGATTCGGCGGAAGCCTTCATGCGGCTGCTCGCGTTGATTCTCGGCTTCGGCGTCCCGCCTGAAGAGGGCGAGGAGGGTGTCACCGAATCGCAGGGCGTGCCGGGAGCCTCGTGGAACCAGGCAGGGCAGGGTCTGTTCGAGCTGATTATGCGTGCCTCGGTAGCGAACGAGGAGGGACTGCGGCACCTGGCCGGCGTCGTTTCGTCGATCACCAAAGGTGGCGACCCGAATCATGTGCTGCCCGAGGGTTTCGCAGACCTTTGGTCCGCGGTAGTTGAGGCGACCGGAGTAGAGGGTGGGCAAGCATGACCAAGAAATTCTCCGCCGAGCCGTACCTCGCCGAGCTGCGAGAGTTTCAGCGCAAGACCGTCGACCAAGTCGTCGACGTCTTCTACCGCAACAAGAGCGGTACTCGGTATCTCGTTGCTGATGAAACGGGTCTGGGCAAGAGCCTGATCGCCCGGGGCGTCATCGCGTCCGCGATCGAGCACATGCAGGACGACAAGGACATCAAACGGATCGATGTCATCTATGTCTGTTCCAATGCTGACGTCGCCCGACAGAACGTCAAACGACTAGACGTCCTCGGAACCAAGGTTGACATGCCAACGCGGCCGAGCCTGTTGGTGGCATCAAGCCACCAGCTCGAGACGCCGGCGACTGAGATTGGCAAGCCGGTGAACCTGATCTCCTTCACGCCAGCGACGGCCTTTCCCGAGGGGGGCTCGCGGACGGGAACCGCAGAGGAGCGGTACTTACTCTTCCTCATCCTGCGAGACCACATGGGATTGAGACTGGGTCGGCGCGAGACCAAGGCAGCATTGCGGATCCTTCAGGGGGGTGTCGCCACCTTCGATCGCTTCAAGTACGGCGTGAAGCAGTACGAAGATGGCCTCAAGGCGACCCGAGGACCGAACTACCTGGACCAGGCGATCATTTCGAGGTTCCGTGACCTAGCGAATCAACCCAGCGACGACGGTGGGCCTTCTGCACTCGATGATTTCAACAGTCTCCTACGCGAAACCGTCGGAAAGCGGAGCGTCCCGGGTGGAAAGCATGCGGCCGGTGACGTTGTCATTGGGCTGCGCCGGACGTTGGCGCGCGCCGGAATCGAAGCACTCGAACCAGATCTCGTCATCCTCGACGAGTTCCAACGATTCACTGACCTCCTACGGAATGAAACACCCGCCAGCGAACTTGCGTGGGAGCTGTTCAACTACACGGACGCGCGAGTCCTTCTGCTGTCAGCGACGCCGTACAAGCCGTTTGATCTGGACATCGGCGTCGACGGTGGTGAGAGTGGACCAGAGTCTCACCGTGATCAGTTCCACGACACGCTCGGCTTCCTCTGTGGTTCGGAAGCGGCGGACCGCGAGAACCCCCGAGTAAAGGCAATCGCCGGCCTCTTGCACGAGTTTCGGGTGGCCGTGACGTCGGGCGACGATCCCAGCGACCTTCGTGATCGACTACGCGCCGAGTTGCTGACCCTGATGTGCCGGACGGAGCGTCCGGCGACAGAAGCTGCTTCGATGGTGAGCGAGCGGCCAGTGCCGGCCGGGACGGTATCGGCGGCCGACGTCGAGCAGTTCATCAAGCTCACTGAGCTCGCGAAGCTGGTGGACAGCACGCTGCCGATGGATGTGTGGAAATCGGTACCCGAGCTGGTGCACTTCATGGATGCCTATCAGATGGGCCGAAACGCGGACAAACAGCGAGAAGAGCCTGACGTCAAGGCCAAGCTGACTGAGTTGAGGCGCCTCGATCCTGATGCTCTCAAGAGGTTCGACGAGATTCCGTCGCAGAACCCCAGGTTGGAGGCCCTGATTGATGGGACGACGGCCACGGGCTGGCACCAGTTCCTTTGGGTACCGCCTTCTCTGCCGTACCTACGGCCGGGTGGAGCATTCGCATCCGACGGTGCGCGTGAGATGACCAAGAAGTTGGTCTTCTCCCAGTGGTCGGCGACTCCGACCGCAGTCGCCGCTCTGCTCAGCTACGACGCTCGGCGGCGAATCGCAGTAGGTGCCGCTGCCAATGGACATGCCGATTTGTCGACCCACTCGAGGTTGCAGTTCAGCAAGGGCGACCTGTCGTCAATGGCGGATTTCATGCTGTTCTTCCCGCTGCCGTCGATGGCAGATCTGGCGGACCCGTTGAAGGTGGCCGCAGACAAGGGGGCTCAAGCTGATTGCAGTTCGGCAGAGGCTGCAGTCACCGAAAAGCTGCACGGCAAGTTGCCCGCGCGTTCCGTCGAGTCAGGTGCCAGCGAGTTCGCCGAACTCCAGTGGCAGTGGCAGCTGACGATTGATGATCAGATCGCAGAGGTGATGGGAAGTCGGGCCAAGCGAATCGGTGGAGTAACCGCAGCGGACGCGATGGCAGGACACCTGAAAGGCTCTGGTCCAGCGGCACCGCATGAAGCTGCTGACACGCCGTCAGCTCTCCGCGAGTACATCGACGCGGTGGCGAGTGTTTGCTGCAGCGGCGACACCCTCGACTTCACTAGGATCCCCCCGTCTCTTGTGGCCAACACGACGCGACGCGCGATGCACTCACCGGCTAACTGCGCTTGGCGTGCCCTGGGACGCCTCGACGTCGGAACCAAGAAGGTGTCGCCAGCTGCTCGATGGCGCGCTGCGGCGATTCTCGCCTCCGGACTGCGCACGGTTTTCAGCCGGCCAGAGACCGCCCAGATCCTCGACAGCCTCTATCCGGAGAAGGCTCCTTACTGGCAGAAAGTGCTTCAGTACTGCGCCGACGGCAATCTCCAGGCCGTGCTCGACGAGTACCTGTTTCACCTCCGAGCAGTCGAGGGTGACCGTGCAGCAGACGATGAGTCACTGATCAGCTTCGCCCACGACGCGGCGCGGGCGATGAAGCTCAGGGAGGCCATCTACAAGGGAAGTGATCCATTGGGCGAAGGCCGTGACTTGGCCTTTCCGTGTCGGTTCGCTCTGCGCTACGGCGACGTGAAGGCAGAGGACGGTTCGAACCGCTCCTCCGAAGTGCGAGAAGCGTTCAACTCCCCGTTTGCGCCCTTCGTACTCGTCTCGACGAGTGTTGGGCAAGAGGGCATCGACTTCCACCCGTGGTGTCACAACCTGGTCCACTGGAACATCCCGAGTAGCCCGGTCGACTTTGAGCAACGGGACGGCCGCGTCAATCGGTTCCGCGGGCACGCGGTCCGCCGGAACATCGCCCATGCGTACGGATCCGAGATGCTGGGGGACGAGAACCCCTGGGATGCCGCCTACGCACTTGCGACCACGGATGCACCCCACAGTGAGACGCTTCCCGGGCTGGCGCCTGACTGGGTCTATCCAGGGCCGTACAAGGTGGTGCGTGAAGTCATGCCCTACCAGTTGAGTACGGATGAGGCCCGCATCGACAGGGTCAAGCAACGCGTCGCCTACTACCGGCTCGCGTTCGGTCAGGCGCGACAGGAGGATCTCATCTCCGTTGTCGAGGCTGCCGGGGTGACAGAGGGCCAGGCGGAGCAGTGGAGGGTGGATCTGCGGCCGTGAGATCTCACCTGCCAGAGTGGTGCCGTCACCGCTCTTCTCGGCGCACGCAGATGCGGGCGCAGTGCGCTACTTCTCCGCTGGCAATTTCCAGATTCTTCGTCTGCCCTCGTCAGTCAAGGTGGTCCATTCGTTCACGCGGATCATTAGATCCCCGTCGTCTGCAATCCGAGCCTGGTAAGACCACCCTCCGACGCTAGAATCTAGCGACGGAGGGATCTCCGGCGAGTATTCAACAACTAGGTTGTATCGTCGCAGTTTATCGTGAAATGAAGTTAACCGGCGGATCTCGCTGTCACTCATTCCTGCGCCTCCCGTCTCCATGTATTCTGCGTGGTTTCGAGTCTGTCTGTACAGTCCTGCTCTTGTCGGCTCCGGTTGAATCCTGAGCAGCCTGCTCCGGAGGAAAAGTGAGCAGGTTTACGGGGTTGAGTCTGCCTGACGATCGGCTTCTACGGAGGGCAGTGTGTCGATTGCGGTGTGTTTGATGCGA